>OJNX01000989.1_pt1 | contig 17196 bp, 20 predicted proteins | sample 1598021 | NCBI WGS metagenome assembly OJNX01 (sample SAMN01915227, study PRJEB22387) | human gut metagenome | isolation source: stool | host: Homo sapiens | place: USA | reverse complement strand
CACGTCTCGACGCGCTTCACTTCCGCCGCCGTCACCTTGTCGAAGTCCGTCCCTTTCGGGAATTGCCGCCGTATCATGCGGTTAATATTCTCGTTCGTGCCGCGCTCACAAGAGCTATACGCATGACAGTAATAGACCGTCGTCCGCTTTGCATCCTTGCGCCGGGCGCTCCGCTCGATGCCGTCAGCATCCGCGAACTCGGAGCCATTGTCTACGGTTATCGTTTTGAATATCCGATAGAACGCCGCACCGTAAAGGCGCTCGAGGCGGTCTAATGCCGCGACGACCGTCTCGGCGCGCCCGTCCTTAATGCGGATAATGATTTCCCGCCGCGTAACGCGCTCGGAGAGGACGAGGAGGCGGGCTTTCGTCCGTTTCTTCCCGACGACGGTATCCATTTCCCAATGTCCCGGCTCCTGCCGCTCGTTGATATACTCCGGCCTCTGCTCTATACTCGTGCCGCTGGATGCCCGAGCCTGTTTCTTGCGGATTGTTCTATGCTTCTTTTTGCGGTCGCCCTTTTCCGGGAGGTCTTGATTTGTGAGCGTGAGGAAAACGCCGTCCTCGACGTACTTGTAAATCGTCGCACGGCAAAAGGTTATTCCGAAGTGTTTATATTTTTCCTGCTTGAGTAGGGCGCACACCGCCGCCGGGGAATAGTCCTCATTTCCGATTTTGTCCTCGATAAACTGCGCGGCGGCGTGATTTTTCCCAATCTTGAGCGGAGCACCTTTCGCGGCGAGCCCCTCTTGATAGCGCGCCTCGGCCTTTTCCGGGCTATACCGTTCCTCGGTCGTGTAATCGGAGTTTAGATGCTCATACGTCCCGCGCTTGAGCTCGCGGTAAACGGTGCTGATATGTACGCCCAGCTCCTCGGCGATTTCTTTTTTCGAGTGTCCATGCTTGAGCATCGTCTCGAGCTTGATACGGCTCGTCCAATTAAGTTGTTTATACGTCCGCTCTCCCATAGCGCGCCCTCCCTCGAGATATGAAAAAAGGGCGGGAAAGTCCCGCCCTCTCGTTACCGCGATAGAAAGTCCTCTATCGCCTTTTTGATAATCTGTGCTTGCGGTATGCCCTCGGCTGTGCATTTCTCGCGGAAAGCCGCCGCGAGCTCTTTCGGGACTCGCGCCGAAATAACGTCGTAGACCTTTTCATTATATCGAGTCTTTACCGCCGTCGAGGTCTTAGTCTTTCTTTTTTCCTCTGCCATTCTGCCGCCTCCTTTTGGCGCTGATGAAAATAGAGATTCCGGATAGGGTAATGCTTACCCCGCACAAAACATAGATAACCGTTGTCATGGTCGTTTGACATTGAGCGCATTTCGTGTTATCCTTGGAGGGCAAGGGGGATTTCTCCCCCTGCCCTTTACTCGGTGAGCTTTTCTATCAGCAGTAGAATAGCAATCACGAGATTTAGGATTGCGGTAACAAGGTTTAAGTAGCTGTCCGGCTCTGCCTTGTTGCCGCGTTTCTTTTTTCGCTTGCTCAATGCGTTTACCTCCTTTCTGTCTATTATAATATCATACTGCTTGCAGTATGTCAAGCGTTATTTAGAAAAAAGTGCAAAAAATATCCCCGGCACGGAGCCGGGGATTTACTCTATTCCGAGGAGCCAAAGGGCGGACACGCCGAGGACGCGGGCAAAGACGGGTATCTCATAATCGGGGATAAACCGCGTTCCGATTTCGATACGGCTTATCGAGTCCCGCTCCATTGTTACGCCCTCGACCTGCACCCGCGCCGCGAGGTCGCTTTGTGAGAGCCGGAGCTTTAGCCGTGCCTCGCGGATGCGCTCGCCGCTTATATTCTTCTTTCCCTCAAAATCATATATCCGCAAGCTCTCGCCTCCCATGTGTTAATGTTCTGCATTTTTCTTGACTTTAGCACATACGCAACGCATAATTGTGTTAAAGGTCAGCAGACCGAAAAAATAGGAGGGAGTTACTCATACCATGAAAAAGCATATTGTTACTTGCGTGAAGTGCGGGAGGCAGTTCGACGCGAACGAGGGAGGCGCTTATTATCCCGAGTCCCGCCGCTATGTCTGCAAGCGTTGTGTAGATAAACAGAAGTCCGAGCAAGCGGATAGGGAAAAAGCTCGCAAGGCGGAGGAGCGCAAGGTAGAGGCAGACGAGCGCGAGCGCGTTACGGGTATGCGGCAGTCAAAGGCCGCTATGCTCGTAAAGATTGTCGTCGGTGTTCTGTTCCTGTTCGCCGCCGTCTCGCTCGCCGTACAAGGGAATATCTCCTCTTTCGTGTGCGGGCTCGTTATCGGCGGCGCGTTGGTCGCATGGGGACTCGTCCCGTATCTGAAAGCAAAAAGCGGGAGGCGTTGAACTATGTTTGTCAGCTTCTCGAAGCGCCTAAAGTCAATGAGCGGTTTCCGGCTCGGAGTCGGCCTCCGGCTGACTCGGCGTAATTGTTGGTACTTCCTTTTCGTTTTGGTGCTCGTCGGCTGTTTCTATTTCTGTTGGTATTCCGTGTTGGCTTGCGGATGGATGCTTTACGGCCTGTTCTACGGCCTTTATCTCATGTTCAAATATGCGGCAATCGGAACAAAAAAGCTATATACGTGCATTAAAGGAGAAATAACGCACATAAAGCACTAAAAGCGTAACAAAAAAGCGGGCGAGGCCATAGAGCCCCGCCCGCTTTTTCTGCACGATTATACGTCGGAAAGATTGCCGAGAGCGCCCGCCGCCTCGAGTGCGCGGTAGATGATGCAAGCGACGGCCTCGCGGGTAATCGGCTGTTGCCAGCCGAAATTACCGGCTCCGTCGCCGTTGAAAATGCCCTTGCGCTTGCAGTATTCCGCCGCCTCTTTCGCCCATGCGGAGGGCGTGTCGCCGGTATCGGCGCAAGAGGTCAGTTGCTTTCTTGCCTCGTTAATATCCATGTCGAAATCCTCCTTGTTGTCCGTTTTGGTGTAGTACGCCGGGAGGCCGAAGCCCCGGAGATACTTTCCGTTTGCCTCGAGCGTCCGCTCCTTGACGCTATTCGAGAAATTGCCCTCAATGACCTTGAGGACGCGCCCGCTCACGCTGGATACAATGCCCACATGGTCGGCGGCTCCCCGGTCGTCGCCGGAGCCGGAGTCCTGCCAGTCATAGAAAACCACGTCGCCGGGCTGTGGCGTGATACTCTCGTCCTCCTCCCAGCGGCTCACCGCATGAGAACGATAGAGGGAAATCATAGCCTCGCACCCGCACTCGAGCGGCATAATGTCCGAGAGTCCGCATTTGATAGCGACGGCGGAGACGAACGTCGCGCACCATGCGTCCGTGTACTTGACGGCGTATCCCCGGGCGAGCGGCTTGTGTGCGTTGTAAAGGTCGATAATTTCCCGGTGAGAGCCGTCCCGCTCGTTCTTCCCGAGCCACGCCCTCGCCGTCGATACGACGAGCTCGCGTACCTGTTGCTCCGTCACGGTTTAGCCCTCCTTTGTTGTCTTTTCTACTGCGTCGCTGATTTTCTGCGTCTGCGTCCCGAAATAGAACGCGATAACGACCGTGTAGACCGTCATAAACTCTTGGCTCGTCTGCCCGGTAATGGCGAGGTACGCGAATACCCCGGAGAGCAAGAGCGTTACGAGGCTCTTTACGCTCAAGAGAGCGCCGAGCCGCTTTACGATGATTTCTTTCATTTTGCTACCTCCTTTAGCAATCTCGTTTTGTTGCCGTGTCGTATGTAATTCCGCCGGTCGTGTTCTCGGCCTTGCTCTTATTGAGCGAGAACGAGAGCACGGTAGCGGTCGCGGCCTGTAAAAAGGCGATAAGGGCGGTCAAATACGGGAGCGAGCCGGTGTAGTTGTTGGCTACGGAAATCCGGCAGAGGTCGAGCGTCGTCATGGTCGATTTGTAGTCGATATAGAGGACGGCATAAACGAGGAGCTTTGAAAAGGAGAGATACCCCTTTGCAAAGCTCCATACCTCGAGCGCCCATTTTTTGAACTTCCGCCGCCGCGCCGCGCCTTTGCGGGCGGACATTATCCGTCCTCCCGCACCTCGCGCCCCTCGAGCCTGTCGATACGATGATGTGCCGACTTTGCCGAGCTCTCCACCGCTGACATACGCTCCGCCATGCCGATATAGCGCGCGTCCTGTGCGTCCTGCTTGCGCTCGATACGGTCGATGCCGCCTTTAATGTACCCGATTTCGGTTAGCATCGTGCCGGAGGACTTGCCCTCCTCCTCGCTGTCCTTTTTCGAGTTCCTATGAAAAGCGGCATAGCTTAACACGCCGCCGAGGATAGTCCCGAGGACTCCTATAATCGCTCCTACATAGTCCATTCTTAACCTCCGTTATAATTCGTAATAATCGAGTTTGACTGTCTGCTTTCCCGGCAATATGGGACACCCCCGAACGTGGTAAATCTCCCCGTCAACGATAACGCCCTCGCCCTCTGCCTCCGTGCATACGACATAGAGGCCGGGAGCGTCAAGCCTCACCCACAAGAGAGACTCCCGCCGCGCTATGATTTTGCCGTTGAGCTCGACCGTGTAGACCGCCGCGCTCATTCGATGAGCTTCCACCCCGCCGGGTACGCCGTCGGGGAGTATGCGTTTCCGTCGATAAGGCTCTCATACACGGAGCCGTTAAAGAGAACGCGGTCGCCCTTTTTGTATGCGTCGTGAGCGCCGGTCGGCTGTTTCCATTCGTCATAGCCGGTTGCCGGGTCTACCGTTACGCCGCTCCAAAGAGAGGCGGCGACCGGCGGAGTCCAATCGCTTTGCGACGTGTGCGCTTGTACGCAACGATAGAGCTTTCCGCCGTATTGTACTCTTGTCTCGACGGTGTACGCCTTTCCGTTCTCCCATGCCGGGAAAAGCTCGACGCACTCAAGCGCGGCCTCGTTGTCGAGCTCGAGCGCGGCGACTGCCCGCTCGATGATTGCCCGGAGCTTTTTCGCCTTTTCAACGGTAATCATTCCGCCGCACCCCCTAACAGAATATCGAGAACTTTATCGTTCTCGGCGAGCATGAGCGTACCGCTCACATTTTCCACGGAGCCGACCGGCTCGATACCGAGGAGCCCGCCGTCGGTGAAAGCGTAAACGAAGTCCTCGAGATATGTCGTCGTCTCGCCCGTCTCCTCGTCCTTGCGGTCGATTGCCGTCTTGATGCAAAAGCCTCCGGCCTCCGCCTCGTCGCACGGGACATAGCACCCGTTTTCGTGTAGGCGGACATAGACAACGGTATCGGAGTAGCCGACGACCTTTCCGCCGCTTTTGATAGCATACATACGTTATCCCTCCATTTTCGGCAGCTCTCCGAGCCGCTTTTTATAAAACTCCTCGAGTTCCTGCGTGTTCATCGTGCGGAGGAGGTTTTTCCAATACAGATTTTCCGCCCCCGCCCATTTCTCCGGGTCGAAGTCCGACGCGCCCTCGTGCTTGCCGTAATAGTGATAGAGGCCGTCGAGCATCTTTTGACGATACGCGCCCTCCGGCGTGTTTGGTCTGAAATGCTCCCATCCGTTTTCAGACGTTGCGGCGCAAATCTTCCGCCCGTCAGCGGCAAAGAGAAAGCCGTCCCGCTCCGTTACGGTCGTCCCGTATCGGAGGTTAAAGGCTCCGTCGATGCCCTCGGCCTTAAAGCGCCGATAAACGACATATTCCATAGCTTACCCTCCCTTAAATAATTCACGATAGAGCCGCTCGACGCTCTGCTCCATGTGGTACGAGTGAAATCTTTTCATGTGTCCCCGCCATGATACGAGGGACGTTTCCACGTCCGCCGCCGTCATTCTGCCGGAGTCCACCCAACGCCGGAAAATGCGTAGCTTTTTCCTCATGTGCCGGATACCCTTGTACGTTGCCCGGCGGACGACTTTCCCGTTTGCGCCATATCGAAAGCGCACCTTAACGAATGTAAAGCCGCGCGTGAGCTTGATAATCTGCGTCTTTTTCGGATTGAGGCGGATACCGTGCTCGGCGCATAGCCGCCGGAGCTCCCGGAGGCAAATCTCGAGCTTTTCCTTTGACTCGCTGATGATACACCCGTCGTCCATATAGCGAGCGTAATACTTCATGCCGAGCACGTCCTTGATATAGTGGTCTATCCTGTTCGGCAGGGCAAGCGCGGCAATCTGTGAGACTTGGCTCCCGAGGCCGAGCCCCACGTCGCCGAAGTTCTGAATAAAATATTTCGAGAGCGCGACGAGGCGGTCGTCGATGCCGCTCCGCTCGAACTCTCGAAAAACGGGCTCATGCTGTGCCGTATCGAAATACTTTGAAAAATCGAATACGAGGACGTAGCCCTCCCGCCCGTGTTTTCTGTAATGCTCCGCGAGAAAGTGCGTCACCCGGGATACGGCGAAATCGTACCCTTTTCCGCGCAAGCTCGCTCCGTTGTCGTAAATGAATGACCGGGAGAGCATCGGCACGAGGCAATAGTCACACAAGCACCGTTGCACGACTCTTTCGGAGATATGGACGCTCCGAATATGCCTCGGCTTTCCCCGCTCCACAATATCGAACTCGTAAAAGCCCTTGGAGCGGTATCTCCCGGCTATCAATTCCTCGTGTGTCTTTGTGACGTTGGCAAGTGAGGCGGCTTTGTATCGCTGTGTGCTCGCTTTCCACCCAACGCCACGGACGGAGGCGCGGTAGCTCTCATAGAGCCGCTCGAATGAGAAAACCGTCTCGAAATCTCCGTACTCCCGGAGCGCGGCGGCTTTCTTTTCCGTCCGTGCGGCCTTGCGACGCTGATACCGTGCCTCGCGTCGTTCTGCGCTGTTCATAAAATAAAAATACCTCGTACATTTCTTTCTCGGCGTGTTGTCTAAAATGCGTAACGGCGAGCCATGAAAGCACGGAAAACACGCACTCCGCGCCCATGCAAGGAGCGTCCGGCTAACCGTATCGCGGTATATGTTTGTCCGACGGCGCGAGGCCGTCAGAGAGGTTATATTCCCCTTTTATATGGGGACTGCTTTCGCTCCGTGAGGAGTTATTCGGTCTGCCCCGTGTCGATATAAAATCCGGGCGCGAAGCCGAGGGAATAGTTCGCGTTGTTGTTGTTGACTGTCCCGTCGGTGTTCACATTCACGAAATTGTTGGAGTTGCTCGCATTCGGAGAACGGAGCCACCAATTAGCGGCGATACGGAATATAACCTAATCACGCGGAGGATTAAGCTCGCGCCTTATCGCTCCGTTTGATTTTAGAGATTTGCGAGAGCTCGTCCGTAATGAGCTTTACCCACTCTTTGAGGACGTTCGGCGGTATCTTCTCATGGTTGACGGTCAGATACGCGAGGTCGAGCACGTCGAGCATCGAGTTATAATAGCCCTGTGCCGTCTCGTAATACTCTTTCCGCCGCTGGATATTCCGGCGGCGTATCTCCTCGGGAGATTTCTCGTCAACGTAAATGAGGTTTGCCGTCTTTATCATGCGATAAGCCTCTCGCGCCGCGTTGTAGAGCGGCAAAGAGAAATAAAACGTGTAGCTTTTCGGCAGGATGCGGACGCGGTTGTATGTGAATACATAAATCTCGCGGGCGAGGTTGATATACTCCGCCGGGCTTTCGCCGCGTCTTGATTTTGGTACGGACATTTTCTTTCCTCCTCGCCGACTATGCGCCCATTGAGGGCGCAAGTCTCGATTTCCGAATTATACGCAAAAGCCGGGCGCGAAGCCGAGGGAATAGTTCGCGTAGCTGCCGTTGACTGTCCCGTCGGTGCTCACAAACACGAAAGAGTAGGAGTTGCTCGCATTCGGAGAACGGAGCCACCAAGAAGCGGCGGTACTCGTGCCGTTGTGCTTGTACTTAATTTTGCTGTTCCCGGCGGAATAATAGGCGTACTGCGCTTGCTTGCTCGCCTCGTTCGAGTTCGCTCTCGAAATGCTCCCGAAAACCTCGTACTCCGAGAGGAGGAAAAAGTAATCCGTCGTCGCCGTTATGTTGCTCGCCGCCGTACTTCCGCCGCCGGTGTTGTCCGTGTACTTTGTAACGGACTTGAGGACGGCACGGAGCGCCGCCGGAATGACTGCGATAATCGTCCCGGAATAGCTCGATAGGCTCGTCCCGCAAATCGCGGTACGCATTTGCGAGCTTTTCCATCCGCCGGAGTTGGTGTTGCTCGCGTTCATAACGAAATAGCCCGCACCCGGGGACGACCATCCGCTATCCGGGCCATATTGATTATCGCAGAAACACACGTCCGTACCGCCGGAGAGCGCGGTCTTTGCAAGCTGAAAATGGATGCGGTTTGCGCCCTCGACGCTTGCATTATGGTTAAAGCCGATAATGAAAGCGTAGGTCGTGACATTCGAGAGCGAGAGCTTTCCGACCGTGCCGTTAAGCGTGACCGCCTTTCGGTCGCCGATGCTCCAATAGTTCGCGCCCTGTCCCGCGTCGGAAACGGACTTGATAACGCTCCACTCGTTATTGTTGAGCGTAGAGCTCACGAAAGAGAGTGTCAGCGCATAGGAGGTCGTGGAGGACACGACATTGACCGAGCCGCTCGTCGTCTGCCCGTTCTTTGTTGCCGTGACCGTGTATGCCCCCGTCTCCGTGACGGTGAAAACCGCCGTCCCGTTGCTCGTCTTTGTGGCGATAGTCGTCCCGCCCTTTTTCAGCGTGACGGATGCGCCGGAGTCTACGTTGACGGTAATCGTCGCGGAAAAGAACGTCAGCGCCACCGCGTAGCTATCGACGACGGAGACGCTTTTCGTGTCGGACGTTTGCCCGTTGAGTGTGGCCTTTACACTCCATGTACCGGCCTCCGGCAAGGAGAGGACGCACGAGCCGCCCGCCGCCGTGCCGTTTACCGTTTTCGAGCCCTTTGTCGCTGTGACCGCCGCTCCGCTCGTAACGGATACCACGAGGGAGAGCTCGACTCCGGGCTTGCTGACTGCGTTTGTTCTACCAATCATTTTTAACTCACCGCCTTAATACAAGTAATGCTCTGCACCGTGATAGCCGCCGTCGGCTTTGTCGCGGCGTAGATTTTGACCGTCCCGCTCCCGGATAGAGCGACCGGCGCAAAGTTTCCGCTCGCGGCCTCTGTCGCACCGAACACGACCTCGGGGACGTGGCTCGCCGTCACGCCGGGGCAGGCGATAGAGGCGGCATAGGGATACGCCGCGTATGTGCTGTCGCTCACCCATGCAGAGGCGGCGACGGACACGCCGGAGAAAATCTTTACCTCGGCGTATCCCGCGTGAGCGTGGGAGGCGTTGGCAAAGTCGCCCGGCTTTTTGCCGCTGTCGGTCAGATTGCCGGAGGAGTCGAGCCCGGCGAAGTGTCCCGCCGTGGCGCTCTTTACTTTGTCCGCCTTGTCCGTGTGGGTATGGCTCGCGGCGGCAAAGTCGCCCGGCTTTTTGCCGGAGTCGGTCAGATTGCCGGAGGAGTCGAGCCCGGCGAAATGTCCCGCCGTGGCGGAGCTCACCTTGTCCGCCTTGCCTGTGTGGGTATGACTCGCGGCGGCGAAGTCGCCCGGCTTTTTGCCGGAGTCGGTCGGATTGCCGCTTGCATCGAGCCCGGCAAAGTTGCCCGCCGTCGGAGAGGCGGCTTTCTCGGCCTTGCCCTCGTTGAGCTTCTTAATATTTTCCTGCATGGCGGTTTGGTCTGCCGCCGTGAAATATCGGGCGATAACGTCGCCCGCCGACCATGCCCGGGCGGTCGTGCCGTTCTGCGCTCGCGTGACGGTGAGCACGTTCCCGTTCTTTGCGGTCATAAGCACCGTTTCCGCCGTGGAGCCGTCCGCTCCAATCGTGAGCAAGTTCGGAGCCTCCGGCAGTACGGAGCCGTCAACGACGTTTACGGTCGTACCCGCCGCCGTCAGCGCGCCGGAGAGCGAAGTCTCCGGGGAGTTGGCTTGCGCCGGGTACATTGTCACTAATTCGGACATATTCTTTCCTCCTTTTAGTAGTCCCCGCCGCCGCGAGAATTACAGAATGTTTGAGCGAATACCGCGCCCACGATACGACTCATGTTATCGGGGAGTATCTCTATCGAGTGCCACGAGTTACGGCGTATCTTCCCGCTCGAGTCCGTGGCGAGATACTTCACAATGTCGATATCGCTATACGAGGACGGCGCGGGTATCTCTTTGCCGTCTACCTTGATAGTCGCTTTCGAGGCGCGTTGTCCCTCGTAGATGCCGAACTCGATAGCGTGGGTATGGTCTTTTACGGTGTGGGTATGGTCTTTCACCGTATGCGTGTGCGCCCTTACCGTGTGCGTATGGTCGTAGACCTCGTGTGTATGTGCGGAAATCCTGTGCGTGTGCGACGGATGCGTATGCGCGCCCGACCAAATGAACGTCTCGTATCCGTCAACGGTTTTCCCGTCGCTGGTCGTTGCAAGGCGGGCGTGTTGAGAAATGCCGTGGTTATGCACGGCCTGTCCGTTCGTCTCACTCGGGAGCACGTTCGAGGACTCGAGCGCCGTTCCGCCGGAGGTCTGCCCGCCGCCAGAGGAGGTCGTAGAGCCGCCGCCGGAGCTCGTTGTCTGTCCGCCGCCGGAGGATGTCGTTTGTCCACCGCCGCCGCCGATAGCTTTCTCATACGCCCGGAACGCCTCGAACTCAATATTGAGGAGCATTTTGTTAATGCGTACCACCGAGTCGGAGATATAGAGTTGCAGTTTCGCCGGATGCGTTGCGTCGGCGTTATCCGAGAAATTATAGATTTGTTGGTTGGTCGCGCCCTGTGCGTATGTCTCGGAAATGAGGGCGCGGCTCTGCAAGTCGGAAATACTGCCCGCTATATCCTGCGTCTTGTTGGCAATCGTTACCGTGACGTTTCCCGGGTCGCCCTCTGCATCCGCTTTCTCAACGCGGACGATGCGGGTACGGAGGTTAATTCCGTCGGCCTCGTCCACGACGCGGACGACCTCGCCCGGGCGGAACTTTGAGAACTTGTCGCCGGTCAGCCGGTGGAGGTCGATAGCTCCGATTTCATAGCTCACATACGGCTCCTTGAGCCCGGCGAGTATCTGCTCGGCGTATGCCTTGAGGTTTTCCGCCACTTGATACCGCGCGTCTACGAGAATAGTCGAACACAAGCCGTATCGCTCGATGCTTAAAGCGTCCTCGACGTATGGAACGCCGCCGTTCACCGACTCTATCGTCAGTTGGTTTACACCCTCACCGTATCCGAGCGCATAGACGCGGTTTGCGATACTGGTCGCGTCCGTCGTCTTTTTGATGTTCGTCATATTCTTTGCGTATCGGATTTCGCTTTTGAGCGCCTCCGTCGGCACGGTGAGCGAGAGCGTCCACGGATAGACGGTCGTATCCCACGACCAAAGGTATTCACTATCGAAGCACTCCGGCACGGCAAAGAGCGCCGCGAGGAGCGTCGAGTTTTCCCAATTATATTCAAAATAGCGTTTGAAATCGCAAGCCCCGAGTTTCCAGTTTTGCCGGGTCTGCCGGGCGAGAATGTAATTGAGAACGTCGGCAGTCTTTACGCCGGAGCCGCCGCATTGATGATACTGAAAGAGAACGTCGGAGAGGAGCGTAGCGAGGACGTGCTCGCAATCATAATAGCGAGTCGCGCCGTTGCTCCGCTCCATATCCTCCCCGATGATGCGGAAAAGGTCGATACGCTCGTCTCCGTCGAAAATCTCGACGAAGTTCAGCGGCGTACAATAGGCGTTTTTCGGGTCGTCCGCCGGGAGCGTAAAGGTCGCCGTCCATAGGGAATTAGTCTCGAGGCCGTAGCCGACGGCGAGCGCGTTGTCGAGGTAGGCGAGCCGCTTCATATCGCGGTTGAAAATCTGCGGCTTTGCCATTATAACCACCTATCTTTCCACAAGATTTTAACGTCTGCGGTCGTGCCGCCCTCGACGATAATATCGTTCTCGCCCGGTTGGAGCTTGAAAAATGCGCTATCGTCGCTCACGCGGTCGATGATGTTCGCGCCGTTGAGCGTTACGGTCATGTGCTCCGTGTCGATAATAAGCTCGTCTCCGGCGACCATGTTCACGCCCTCAATTACCATAGTGACGGAGCCGTAGGTCGAAACGCCCGTACCGCTCGCCGTTGCTACGGCCTCCGCAAGCGCGGAGAAAAAGAGAGTGCGGATATAGTCGCCGACGCTCCCGGCCTCCGCCTCCGCAAGCGCGGAGGGGAGGAGGACGCGGACGAACACGCCGGACGCGGTAGCGACCGCCGCCGCCGAGCCGTCGAGGTATCGAATGATTTTCAGCGTCGCCGAGGTATCCGTCTCCGCGTTCGCCGTAGCGAGCCACTCGAACACAATGGACGTTGTTCGGTTGTACGTCGTCTTATTGTACGGAGTGCGGTTATACATTTGCTCGCCTCCTCGTTATGCCAGAGTACAAACGATAGCCCCCGCCGATACCGTGATAGCGTCGCCGTTGAGTACGTTCTTGCTCCGGGTAAAGGAGCCGTACCAAAGCAAATTGCCCGCCGTCAGCGCGTCATAGATGCCCCAATAGGCCACCGTGCCGAGGTCTGCCGTCAGAGTGCCGAAGTCAACGGGCGCGGAGTTGGAAACCTGTTCTTTGCCGGACACGAGGGACGGCGCGCTAAAGTTGATAATCTTTCTCGCGTATCCGCCGCCGGATACCTCCGTACCCGTTCCGCTCGCCGTCGGGTCGGTGAGGAAAAGAGCGAGATAGTACGTCCCGCTCCGCAAGGACGTATTCAAGAGAGTAGATGCGTGGACGTTAGATAATGCGCTCATAGTAGAAACCTCCTAATTTTTTAATTTACCTTGAGCCGTGTTATCGTCAGCGTTTGGATATTGCCGCGCGCCGTGATATAGATTAAGCCGTCCGTTTCCTGCGTCCCTCGGACGTTGACCGCCTCCGTGTGAGGCAGAGAGACGGATTTCACGTCCTGCTGATTGTAGCGCAAGGACTCGGCGAACGGCTTACACAAGAAACGTACCTCGCACGTCCCCGTAACGGCGATTTGCTCGATAGAGATACCGCCGACGACCTTTGCGGAGTACGCCTTTTCGGGCTCGTCGTCAAATACGAGCAAGCCCTCGCCGGAGAGCCATTCCGCAACGGCGCGCGCTCGCGTTCTCACGCCCGCGTAATGGTAGCCCTCACCGACGAAAGCGACCGTGCATACGATTTCGCGGTTTTCGTAACCGTCCTCTATGTCGTATGTGCCGCTCTTGCCGGGTATCGTGTATTGCGTTACCCGTTTCGCGGGGAGGAGTGTTCGGTCTGTGGATTTGAACACGACTCCCATATCCCCGCTATGCTTGTTGTCGAAAATAAAACCCATGCTCACGCCATAGATACCCCCTTGCTCCGCGATTTCGATTTCTGCATATTGTAGAGCTCGCGGGAAATCTTCTTTACGTCCGCCTCCTCACGGACGACGAGCTCCGCGATATGAAAATGATTTACGACGTTTGTATCTCCGCCGCCGGAGGTCGTCGCACCGCCGCCGCGCCCGGTCAAGTCCGCCGGGACGGATGCGGAGACGGCCTCGACGGTCGCCTTTGCGGAAAAGCCCGTTTCGATTTCCCCGATAGAGCTTTTGAGCTTGTCGTTTACCGCCGCGAGCCCGGAGTCTACCTCGGCGAGCATTTCCTCGCCCATAGCTCCATAGGCTTTTACGGCCTTGCTCTTGTTCTTCTCAATGCCGACGACTGCGCCCTCGACGTTCATTTCGGACACCCACGCCATTTTTGTACTCGGGGAGTGGATGCCGAAAAAGTCCGTAATGCCGTCCCAAATGGAGGAAATCCACCCGGACACTTTATCCCATAGCCACCCGGCGAGCGACTGGATGCCTTGCCACAAGCCCCGGACGAGGTTTGCGCCGACCTCCGCGACCTGCGACACGCCCTCGCCGAGCGCGCTCACGATGCCGGTAATAATCTGCGGCATAGCGCGGACGATTTCGGCGATAATCTGCGGGAGGTTGGTAATGAGGGCGGTCAAGAGCTTTACGCCCGTCTCGATGATTTTCGGGATATTGTTCACGAGGGCGTTAATTACCGCCGTGATGATTTGCGGGAGCGCCTGTACTATCGTCAAAATAATTTGCGGGAGGTTGGTAATAAGCGCCGTCAATAGCTTTACGCCCGCCTCTACGATTTCCGGCAAATGGTCGAGGAGCGTCGAGATAGTGCTCTCGATGATTTGCGGCAAAACCTCGCATATCGTCGTAATGATTTCCGGGAGGTTTTCCACAAGGGCGGTTAAAAGCTCGACTCCCGTCTCGATGATTTGCGGGATAGCGTCGAGGAGCGTCGTTACGAGGCTCTCGATAAGCTCCGGCAAAGCCTCGAGGAGTACCGGGATAGCCTCGAGAACGCCCTCCGCGAGCCCCTGCATGAGTTGGAGCGCCGCGTCGATAAGCAAGGGTATATTCTCGATAAGCGTCGATACAATGGTCGTCACCGTCTCCACCGCCGCCGGAATGAGCGTCGGTAGTGCCTCCGCGATACCTTGCACGAGCGTTGTAATGAACTGTGCCGCCGCCTCTACGACGAGCGGCAAAGCCTCGATAATGCCTTGTACGAGCGTTGTCACGAGCGAGGCCGCCGTGTTCATAAGCTCCGGGAGCACCGATGTAAACCCGCTCAAGAGCGCCTCAAAGAGCCCGACTCCCATTTCGAGGAGTTCCGGCAGGAGGGGCGCGATAGCGTCGAGGATGCCCTCTAATGCGTTCGGGACGGTTTTTGCGAGGTTTCTAACGACCGGCGTAATGTTCTTGACGACCGAATTAAAGGAGTTTACGACGTTATCGCATAGCTTGTCTATGTCTGCGTCTGCGTCGCCGAGGCCGGTAATGAGGTTTTGAAACGAGGATTTCAGCATCCCGATAGAGCCGGAGATAGTCGCCTCCGCCTCTTTCGCGGTCGTCCCCGTGATACCCATTTCCGTTTGTACGACGTGAATTGCGTCTACAATATCCGAATAACTCGAAATATCGTATTTCACGCCGGAGAGCTTTTCCGCGTCCTCGAGGAGCCTTTGCATTTCCTCTTTCGTACCGCCATACCCGAGCTTGAGGTTATCGAGCATGGTATAGTTCTGCTTTGCAAAGCCGGAGTACGCATTTTGAATAGAGGCCATGTCCGAGCCCATTTTGTTAGCGTTGTCGGACATATCCGTAATTGCCATGTCCGCATATTTCGCGGCTTTCTCCGTGTCCCCGCCGAGGGAGGAGATAAGGCTCGCGGAAAACCCGGTCACGGTTTCCATATACTCGTTTGCAGAGAGCCCGGCGGTCTTGTATGCGTCGTTCGCATACTCCATTACCTTACCGGAGCTATCCTTAAAAAGCGTCTCAACGCCTCCGACTAACTGCTCATAATCAGCGTATGCGCCGATAACCTCTTTCCCGAGCTTTATTGCCGCCGCCGCGAGTGCCGCCGTTGCCGCCGCCGCCGCTGTTCCGAGTGCGGTCGCGGCAGTCTTTACCTTGTCGAACTTCTTCCCGGCCTCCTCGGAGTCCTCTCCGGCCTTTTTGACCTCTTTCCCGTATTCGTCGATAGACTCGGCGCACCCGTCGGAGGATTTCGCGGCCTCGTCCATATAGGAGGCGTTTTTATCGAGTTCCGAGCCGAGCTTGTTAAGCTCCGTCTCGGCGTTATTTACCTGTGTTTGATAGGAATTGACGGAGCGAGTCGTAGACTCGTATCCTTTTTCAGCGGCGGAGAGCTCTCCCTTTGCCTTTTCGAGTTCCGCCGTGAGCTTGGCTTGCTCCTCGGTCGTGTCGCCCGTCTCGTCGCCGAGCGCGGCGAGAGCGGCCTCGCAACGCGAAATCTCGGATTGCGCGGAGGAGACTTTTTCGGCGTAGTCCGATTGAGCTTTTTTTGCTTTCTCGAGCTGTTCCGCCGCCGCCTTGACCTTTTCTTTCTGTTGGTCGTACATACGGGAGAGTACGTCGCCTTTCGCGCTCAAAGCCGCGTAGCTGTTCGCCTGTCCCGCGTATTGACTCTCTACGAGCTTTAATTCCGATTTAAGCGTTCCGAGGGCGGAGTTTATGTTTTTGAGAGACTCCTTGTATTCTTTTTCGCCGTCGATAGCGACTTTCGTTTTTATCTCACGGTTTGCCATTACACGCCCTCCTCGCCTCTGTTCTTACCGTGTGCGGATAGGTATAGCTCCCAAAGGTCGAAAACCTCTCCGGGAGCCATAAAAAGAGCCTCCGCCGGGGAGACTCCGCAAAGAACGGCGATACGGTAGTATTCCGCCCGCCTTATCTTGTTTTTTTTTGATTAAGTTCCGCGAGCCCCTCGTCGATTTCGTCGTCCGCCGGGCTCGTTACCTCTCGACCATAGCCGAGCTCGATAGCCGTCATAATTGCGCGCTTGAGCGTCACGATTTCAAACGGCCTCACCATGAGGAGAAAATCGTCCTTTTCCGGGATAGCGCCCGGGTCGTATCCGAGCCGCCGACGGAGGAGCTCTCCGCGCTCTGCCAGTACCGCCGCGATAGCACACGTCGCCGCGAAGCTCTCGCGGGTATCCTGCTCTATTGCCTCGAGTGCGAGTTGTGTCCCGCCGAAATCGTCCCGGAGTGTAAACATAGCCTCGCCGTCAAATGCGAGGTAATACGTCGCGTCCGCGAGCGTCACTTTTGCCGTTTTCATGCCTTTACCCTCCAATTACCAAAGCGGGAGGCGAGCCGTTCTCGCTCGCCTCCCGTCCGTGCTGATATTAGCCTCCCACTTTGCCGAGCTTGGTATCGCACCACGCGATACACTCGCTTTCCGTCGTGAACTCTTTCGTGATGCGCCATGCGCCAGAGTTGCAACGGAACACGGTAAATGTCGTCGCGCTCGTGCCGAACGTGATAGAGGAGCCCTTTGTCGCCGCGCTGTCGTTGCCGAGAATGGCCTTGACAAGCGGATGAAACACGCCCTTGAAATAGCGGACTCCGCCGCGAATAATGACCTTGTAATAGCAAAGGCCACCGCGAGGAGCTACGTCTCCATCGGAGTCCGTGACCTCGCTCGACTGCGTATCCTTGGTCGCGCCGTGAATAGCGGCGTGTACCTCGTCCGTCTTGTCGTCCGTTTCCAGCGCAAGAGATCCGGAGGCGAACATATCGACCTTTTCGGCGAGCGCGTCGTCGGCGTAGAGCTCGCCGGATGCGTTCGTAACGGTGAGGTCAGCCTTGACGAGCTTACCCACGGTTACGACTTTCTCGTAATCGTAGGTAGGGAGCGCGCCCTCCGGCGTGGTTTTCGTCGGGGCGAAGATAGGACGCTTTGCGCCAAACTGTGCCATAATAAAACCTCCTA
>OJNX01000973.1_pt1 | contig 17472 bp, 17 predicted proteins | sample 1598021 | NCBI WGS metagenome assembly OJNX01 (sample SAMN01915227, study PRJEB22387) | human gut metagenome | isolation source: stool | host: Homo sapiens | place: USA | reverse complement strand
ACATCATCGAGCTGTTAAGCGAGATAGTGTACAAAGTATACGAATCGAGTAGGAGCCAGCCTGCTCGATTATCCTTTGTCTGTCTATTTGTCGTCCAGTTTTAATACACTCATAAATGCCTTCTGTGGAATTTCTACATTTCCAACCTGGCGCATACGCTTCTTTCCTTCCTTCTGCTTTTCCAGAAGCTTCTTCTTACGGCTGATATCACCGCCGTAGCACTTGGCAAGTACGTCCTTACGCATGGCTCTTACTGTCTCACGGGCAATGATCTTGCTTCCGACAGCTGCCTGGATCGGAATTTCAAAAAGCTGTCTCGGAATCTCTTCTTTGAGCTTCTCACACATCTTTCTTCCTCTCTCATAAGCACTTCCCGCAAATACAATAAAGGAAAGAGCATCCACTTCTTCTTTGTTGATCAGGATGTCCAGCTTGACCAGATCAGATTTGACATAGCCGAGCATTTCATAATCAAAAGACGCATAACCGCGGGATCTGGATTTGAGCGCATCAAAGAAATCATAGATGATCTCATTCAGAGGCAGGTGATATTTCAATACCGCTCTGGTTTCTTCGATGTATTCCATTCCCTGATATTCGCCACGTCTTTCCTGACACAGATCCATGATCGCACCGATAAATTCGGATGTCACCATAATCTCTGCTTTTACCATCGGCTCTTCCATAAAATCAATTTCTGACGGATCCGGAAGATTAGACGGATTGGTCAGGTCGATCACTTCTCCGTTGGTCTTGTGCACCTTGTAGATAACGCCCGGCGCAGTTGTCACCAGATCCAGATTGTATTCTCTTTCCAGTCTCTCCTGAATGATCTCCAGATGCAAAAGTCCGAGGAAACCACAGCGGAAACCAAATCCCAGCGCAAGAGAGGTCTCCGGTTCAAACTGAAGTGCCGCATCGTTGAGTTGCAGTTTTTCCAGTGCATCTCTCAGATCCGGGTATTTGGAGCTGTCTGCCGGATACATTCCGCAGTACACCATCGGGTTGACCTTTTTATATCCCGGAAGAGGCTCAGAACATGGATTTTCCGCACCTGTTACGGTATCACCCACACGGGTGTCCTTTACATTTTTCAGGCTGGCTGTAAAATATCCAACCATTCCTGCTGAAAGCTCATCACAAGGGATAAACTGTCCGGCACCAAAATATCCAACCTCCACAACATCAGCAGTTGCACCTGTCGCCATCATATGAATCGGCATTCCTTTCGTGATACATCCTTCTTTGATACGGCAGAATACGATAACGCCTTTATACGGATCATAGAGGGAATCGAAAATCAGTGCCTGAAGCGGTGCATCCGGATCTCCTGTCGGAGAAGGGATCTTTGTCACGATCTGTTCCAGAACCTGATCTACATTAAGCCCTGTCTTTGCCGAGATCAGTGGTGCATCCTGCGCTTCAATTCCGATCACATCTTCAATCTCTTCGATCACACGCTGCGGCTCTGCGCTTGGAAGATCGATCTTGTTGATAACCGGCATGACATCCAGATCATGGTCCAGTGCCAGATATACATTTGCCAGTGTCTGCGCTTCTACGCCCTGTGCCGCATCAACGACCAGGATTGCTCCATCACAGGCTGCAAGGCTCCGTGACACTTCATAGTTAAAGTCTACGTGTCCCGGAGTATCGATCAGGTTAAAGATATATTCCTCCCCATCCTTTGCCTCATAAACCGTGCGGACTGCCTGTGATTTGATTGTGATACCACGTTCTCTTTCCAGATCCATGTTATCCAGCACCTGTGCCTGCATCTCTCTGCTGGTCAGAAGACCTGTCTGTTCGATAATACGGTCCGCCAGTGTGGATTTTCCATGGTCAATATGTGCAATAATACAAAAATTCCGAATCTTTTTCTGATCCATATGCATATTTTCAGTCTCTCCTTTTTCTTCTTATCTATATCTGATTACTTTTCCCGTTTGCTACTGTACTGCACCAGAAAGAGTTCCACCGAGAGGATATCTCCCATCTTTCCGGTTTTTACATCTTCTTCCGTCTGTACACCGGCTTCTACGATTCCACGCAGCTCTTTCCTGGTAAATGCCTTCGCCTGTGCCCGGTACTTTCCTACCAGGAATGGCATGATTCCCACCTTGGCGGCAATCTCTTTTGGCGGAACCCCAGTACGGTCCATCTCTTTTACCTCCATCAGGATACGGAACTGTCTGGTCAGCAGGTAGAGGATCCGCATCGGCGGTTCCTTCAGTGTCAGAAGATCATAATAGTAATCCAGCGCTTTTTTCTGCTCTTTTGCTGCAACCGCATCTACCATATCAAAAATATGGTTTCCGATCTGCGTAGTACAGATTTCATCAATATCTGCTGCCGTGATCTCCGTGTGGTTCATGCAGTAACAGAATAATTTTTCCAGTTCCTGCTCGAGATTCTCCATGTCATTACCAGTCTTTGCAAGCAGATAGCGCACTGCTGCCTCCGACATCTGAAGCTTCTCCTTTTTCGCCATCCCAAGAATCCAGCGGATCAGTGTCTTTTCATCCTGCCGCTTCAGTTCTACAATATGACCTTTCTCCTTGATCGCTTTGTAGAGCTTTCCTCTCTTATCCAGCTCTGATTCCACAAAGATCATATAAGTGGTCTCCGGCATGTTCTTCAGATATTCTGCCAGTTCCGGTGTCGCATTTTTCAGAAAACCGGTATTTTCCAGAACGATCAGCCTGCGCTCTGCAAAAAAAGGTAAGGTCTCGGCAAGGTCGATAATCTCTTTCGGGTTCGTGTTCTTTCCCTCAAAATAACGATAATTCATCGTGTCACCTTCCGGAACCATCGCTTTGACGAAACGGTTTTTATATAATTTTTTCAGATAAGCTTCTTCTCCGTACAGAAGATAAATCTGCTTAAACTGTCCTGTCTTTAAATCTTCATTCAAACTTTTCATGGACTTTGGATACCATATTCCCTTCCATCTGTATACATACTGACAGCACCTCTGTCTTTCGTATTATATAGGCTTACGCCCCATTTTGCAAGTCTTTCCAGTGTTTCCGCATGCGGATGTCCATAACGGTTTTCTTTTCCGGATGAACAGAATGCTACCCGTGGTCGGATCACTTCCAGAAGCTCTTCGCCGGTCGCATTTCTTGATCCGTGGTGTCCGACTTTCAGCAGATCATAACACGCCGGAAGTTCTCCTTTTTTCCGGAGATTCTTTATTCTCTCTGTCAACAGCTCTTCTCCGGTATTTTCCAGATCTCCGGTAAAAAGCATGGTAATTTTTCCATATTGCAGGTGAAGTACCAGAGAATTTTCATTTCCATTTTCAGATGGCTCACCTTCTCCAGGCCAGAGACAACGCATCTTCAATTTTCCAGACAAAAAAATAGTATCCATCTCCATTACCCGTACCTTCGTTCCTGCCTCTTCTGCCAGATTACATAATTTAATAAGCCTTTCATCCCAATATTTCTGTTCCGGAAAAATCAGATACTGGATTTCTACTCCATACTTTCTCCGTTCCAGAAGTTCTTCCACTGCATTTAAGTGATCCACATCCCCATGCGTCACCCACACATAATCCAGCCTCTTCACGCCCCGGAATTTCAAAAATGGTTCCAACCGGTATCTTCCTGCTGCATCTACCGAACTGCTTCCGCCGTCGATCAGGTAATTTTTTCCGTTTCCGTCCCGAAAGAAAAAACAGTCGCCCTGTCCCACATCCAGCATAGTCAGCTCCATCTGCCCTCGTTTCCACTTTGGGATCCCGAGCAGAATGAGCAGGATCCCAGCTGTCACAAGCTGTCTTACCACCTGTTTCCCGGTTTGTCTGCCCTCTTTCTTTTCCTTCCTTTTTCTCCACAAATAAAATAGAAGAACCCCATAATAACAGGCAATCTGCCAGAGCCGTGGTCTTCCCGGAATCCACCTTGCCCCCGGAAGTTCCAGGAGCAGACCGCTCCCTTTTTCATAAAAAAGCAAAATCCACTCTGTTATTTTCCAAAGTGCGCTCTGCATTATATCTCCTGCCTCACACGGAATCAGCATGACTGCCATCCCTGCACTCCCGCAAAGCAGAAGCACGGATGCCATCGGAATTACCAGAAGATTCCAGGCTGGCGCATACAGGCAGGTTTCATAATAGTGCCACAATGTAACTGGCAGCAGAAAAAACCAGAGCCTCACCGACATCCGGACACTGTCTGAAAATCTGCCTTTTTTATTTTCCGAACCAATCAGATAGATACCAAGAACCGCAGCAAAAGAAAGCTGGAACCCTGCCGTAAAAAGCCGCAACGGATTTGCCAGAAGCAAACCAATTTCCGCAATCCCAAGTGCCGTCAATCCATCGTATTCCCTTCCTGTCAGCTCTGCTCCCATCCGGATCAGAAACATGGTAAACGCCCGCAATGCCGAAACACTCATTCCAGTCATCACCACATAGCTCTCAAGAAGCAGACTTCCCACTACACCGGCCTGTAAAATAGAAAATCCGGTTTTCCTAAGCCCCCGGTAAAGTCCGTTGCCAAAAAAAGAAATATGCAGACCCGTCTAAGGTTTTTTCCTGTCTATTATAGATGGCAAAAGAAAACCTTTTTATAATGTAGTTATTTTTCTATACCCACAAAAGCAAAGGGGATAAGGGGGGTAACTTCCACTCCCCCTTATCCCCTATTCATTTTCTTTATTCTTCATATCCTAATATACTTCGTGTAGATTTTGAAGCTGACTTAATGGCTCTACCATTTTGCTTTGCTTCTTTTTCTCCAAGATTTAGGATTTTTCTCGCAACATCTTCATAATTTCCCATACTAGATAAACGTACACGGAGACAAATAGCAGTACCTTGTAAATGACATGGTTTGGGATATGTTTTCATACCGCTTTTATCAACTTTTAATGCTGCATCTCCACTAGCTATAATAAAACTTCCTCCAAGCTCAGCACATATACGACTTATCATAAATAATCCGTAGCCAGAATTCGCCCAATCATCACTTGATAGATTTTGTCCTCCCGGTACAAAGGTTCTTGAAATACCTGGGCTTATTGCATACCTTAACTCCTCTTCATCATTATGGCTAAGTTCCTCATACGCACTGTTACTTAATAGACTTCCTTTAATCCCTATTCCTTCATCCATTATCGCAAGTTCTACCAAATCAAATGAAGGCCAATACTGTGCACAATACCATATTGCATCAGCCTGACTATGCTCTGGAATATTTCTCATAATCTCAGTCAATGCATAACTTAACCATTTCTTATAGGAAGCATTTCCCTGTGATAATACATTTGCCATTAACTTTGACTTATTCACAATTACTTCCTGTATACGTTCAAGCCTAGCAGCTCCTATTTCCCTTAAATCCGATATTTTTAAGCAAGTTATTGGAAGATATCTCTGATTTCCATAATTCTCGCTAAAATCTTTTCCTTGCTTTATTCCTATTGCCCTATAAAAACGCATATGTTCTGCATATCCATTTTTACACTCATGTGCCACACATTTTTTTACATCTGAATGTTTTCTCAGTTGCCAAATAGTTCTTGACACAACTAACATCGGAAATGGATCGCAATTATGTACCTCTGAAAAGTCAAATACCTCTCCCTCGGATAACTGATAATCTTGAAGTTCACCTGAAAACTCTAAGGCGTTATTAGCAGTTAAATCTGGTACTTTTATCATCCTATCCCTCCTTTGTATATCCTGTAATATAACAAAAACTTCTTATAATATATTGTAACAAAAATAGTGTGACTGTCAAATCATAGCCACACTATTTTTCGATAATCAGCTTATTAATTTTCTCTTTCTGTAAAAAGCACCCAATAGTCAAACATTTTCATACTTTGATGTCTGCCTATGTTCATGAGGTTCGATATGATAATCTCTACATCTTCGTCTTCTGCGCCTGGCCTTCCAAGTCTTCTGCATACTCTCTCATAGGCTTCCAGCATCTGTGAATATAATTTTTCACAGTATTCTCCTTCCGCAAATTCGTCTTTTACCAAGCTACTTTCTACAACTGGGTATTCCTCAAGGTTGTAGCTTCCATTCATCAGATCATAAATTTTTGTTTTGAACTCCTCATCTTTTACACTCATTCTGTATCCTCACTGCTTTCTTCTACCGTGGAAAGTGCATAGAAAAAGGGGAAACAATCAATCAGATACAATTGAACTGCTTCCCCTATTTCTTCAAAGATCTCACGAAGTTCATTAAAATTCTCCGCTCATCAGCATTTAGGTTATCCCATGTTTCCAATATCTCTTCCTGCTCATCTGTCAGATCTGGTCTCATGCCGTCCCCGGCAAAAAACTGTGCTAGTGAAATTCCGAATGCATCACAGATTCTTTCCAAAGTCGGTATCGTTGGAATGCTCTCTTTCTTGATTATATTCCCTAAAGCGGTCTGTGACATATCAGTGAGCTGTGCGAGTCGGTACTTGGAAACCTTATGCTTGCTGCATAATTCTTTTACCCTTTTCGGGATATAGTCCTCTGTACGCAAGTAAATTACACCTCTCTTCTGCTCTGCGATACATTTATTTTAACCGCAAACCAGAATAAATATTAGAACCATATCTCTTTAGTAATTTACTCCATCGCACTTTACTATAAGGGTAAAAAAATATGAACAGCAGCACACCGCAGTTCAATATGTATTTCTTATAATTCCTTGTTTTTCCTTGTTTCTTTCACTTCCATATTATCAGTTCCAACATCAGCATAACATCTTTTATACCGCCCATCAATCAAAATTGTTCGACAAATGTCTACATATATTGACACCTCGTTATTCAGCAATACTCCATTCCGCTTTATTAAATTACATAACTTTTTATCACTCGCTGACGGATAATCTATTTGCGTAAGAAAAAGAAACAGGAGGTAACATTATGAATGAATCACTTGCATCTGTAAATCATAAACAGATCGGATACCGCATTAAGGAAGTCAGGGAACAGAACAATTTTTCACAGGCACGGCTTGCAGAGGAAACGGAACTCTCCATCTCCTACATAAGCCATATCGAGAATGCAAAGCGCAAAGCGAGTCTTGAGTCTATCATCAGAATTGTAAACGCCCTTGGAATAACAGTCGATGAGCTGCTCGCCGGAGTCCAGCTTCATAATCCGACCGCTTATCAGACTGACCTCGATCTGCTGATGGCTGAATGCACCGAAAATGAGAAGCGCTTCATTTATGAAATGGTAAAAGCAAGCATTGACAGCATGCATAAAAACGGATGGCATATCTCGGATGACGAAGCCTAGATGCTGCGGCACACTATTTTCACACATAAAATTTCGCTTTGAAATAGACTATACGGATATGCTTGTCCGTATGGTCTATTTTATTTTCTTATGAAAATTTTATAATAAACCACATCATAAGAAAAAGGTGGTAAGACATGAAAGAAAACGAACAGAAATCCGGCTCCATTGCGGACCAGAAAAATAAGATCAGGGAACGATATAAAGGGGTCAGCATTGATGAGCTTGATGTAATTCCGGCACTTCCACAGGAAGACATATTCGCTGTTGAAAACGAACAACGGGTAGCCGTCTACGCAAGGGTATCCACTGACGATCCAAGACAGACATCTTCCTATGAGTTACAGAAAAACCATTACCACGATGTCATCAGCAAAAGTCCAAACTGGAAACTTGTACAGATCTATGCGGATGAAGGCATATCCGGTACTTCCCTGCAGCACCGTGATCAGTTCAAGCAGATGATTGAAGACTGTAAAAAAGGAGAAATCGATCTTATCGTTACTAAGAGCGTGTCCCGTTTCGCCAGGAATGTTGTAGACTGCATCGGATATGTCCGTGAACTGCTGGCTCTCCCACATCCGGTCGGTGTCTTTTTTGAGACAGAGCGATTGAATACCTTTGATCCGAAAAGCGAAATGGTACTCTCCTTCATGGCCACCCTGGCACAGGAGGAAAGCCATACCAAAAGTGAGATCATGAATGCTTCTATTGAAATGCGATTCCGAAGGGGAATATTCCTCACTCCCACGCTTCTCGGCTACGACCACGATGAAGATGGAAATCTTGTGATCAATGAAGCAGAAGCAAAGATTGTACGCCTCATATTTATGATGTACTTGAACGGCTGCACCTGTCAGGAAATCGCTGATACCCTGACGGAACTGGGTTGTGAAACCAAAAAAGGAAATACCGTATGGTCTCCCGGTTCAATCCTTCAGATACTGCAGAACGAACGACACTGTGGTGATGTTCTTGCCCGAAAGACTTATACTCCGAATTACCTGAATCATAAATCAAAAAAGAACATGCAGAACCGCCCACAATATAGAAAGCGCAATCACCATGAAGCAATTGTATCCCGTGACGATTTCATTGCCGTACAGCGGCTCATCAGCAATGCTAAGTATGGAAACAAAGGAATACTGCCGGAATTAAAGGTCCTGCCAGATGGAGTATTGAAAGGCTTTGTATCTATCAACCCACGATGGGCCGGCTTTAAAGAGGATGATTATATCAATGCTTCCCTAAGTGTATATGGCGGTACAGAACAGTTTCTCCCACCCTCGTCACCCGTGAAAGTACAGTCTGGGGACTTTGACCTGCGTGGTTATGAAATTGCACGCTCACAGTTTTTTGACAGCACTGATCGCATTATCGTGACATTCAGTCTGAATGATATTAAATTTTCAACCACTGCCGTTAGAAAACTGAGTAGCACACTGGTAGAACTTCTGATCCATCCGAACAAACATCTCTTTGCCGTAAGAACCGTCCCACAAACGCACCGAAACGCCATGCAGTGGGCAAAAAAGCGAGGGAATATTTCTACCCCAAGGGCAATCAGCGGTACAGCTTTTATGCCTACCATCTATGCACTTCTCGGTTGGAACGCAGACTGCAGATACCGCATAACAGGAATCAAGCGTGGAAACGGATCGGATGCTGTCCTTATCTTCAATCTGGAAGAAACTGAAATTTTTATTCCAAATGATGTGATCGATGAACAACAGCTACCAGATGCACCAACGGACGTAAAACCATTTACTGACAATCTCAAAAAAAATGTCCGTGCCTATCCGCCTGACTGGGCTGACACTTTCGGCAGCAACTACTACTGCCATGCACAGGCACAGGAATTTGCCAGATTCAATGACCAGAACACCCTTTCCAACGAAGCAGTTGCATACAAAGAGTCAGACATACAGGTGACCAGTCCTGATGAAGTAGAAAAAAGCATAGAACAACTCATGTCTGACATGAAGGAGAACCGTAATGAATGAACAGCCAAACAATGAAACCTTAATCCAGTCCTCTTCAAGGGACTTACAGATCATCGAGGACGATGCCTTCAGCTATGAGGGTTATCAGGTAGTGCGTGGAGAATTCTTCGCCCACACCTATGAACCATCCTTTACATTTAATGCCAACAAAGTATCCGTAAATACTGCATGTATCAAAAAGCTGCCTAAGACAGATTTTGTACAGATCCTTGTGAACCCAGATGAAAAGAAACTTGCCGTCCGCCCATGCCAGGAAGATGAAAAAGACTCCTTCCGATGGTGCTCTGCTACAAAGAAGCGTTCCCCAAGGCAGATCACATGCCGAATCTTTTTTGCCAAGGTAATAACCTTGATGGGATGGAATTCCAGTTACCGTTATAAACTGCTCGGCAAACTGATACGGTCTGATAATGAACTCTTATTCGTCTTTGACCTTACCACGCCCGAAATATATGTGCGTACAGCAAAAGACGATGGAAAGATAAAGACATCCCGGACACCTACATATCCAGCGGAATGGCAGAACCAATTCGGTGTGCCGATTGAGGAACACCAGAGCAACTTACAGATCAATATGTTTGACGGCTATGCTGTCTTTGGAATTTCAGAGAACACACCGCCAGAAGAACCCAAAAATCCAGCCGAACCACAAAAGGAGGAAACACACTATGAGCAATCATCCCTCTTCACAGCCAATCCTATGCATTGACTTAAAGAAAAACCGCATCCGAATACACAAACATACTCTTCATATGCTTGGTGATCCGGAATATATCCAGCTTCTGGTAAATCCCGACACCCATATGATTGCCGTCAGGAAAAGCGTCCGTCAGGATTACCTTGCCCACCATGTCAGGGCATGCTATTCCGACATTCGAAACAGTTACGAATTATATAGCCGTGAACTGCTCCAGACTTTAAAACAGACCAATGCGGAACTTTCCAATAACAGATCCTACCGCATCTATGGTGCAATAAATAAAAAAGAAGGACTGGCAAGCTTTTCCATGCAGGAATGTATCCTCGTGGATGAATCTGTCAGAATAGGTGAAATCGTATGAGTGATCATCAGATTCCAGATTTTGAAACCGATGCTGAATTTCTGCAGCTCATCCAGCCAAGAGTAGAAAAATATATAGAAGATCTCGAAGAAGATATCTTCGATCATGGCTGTGATGAAGCTATATGTGTCTGGGGAAACATCCTCATAGATGGACATCTCCGTTATTCCATCTGCCGGAAGTGGGATATCCACTTCAATATACGCAGACTCTTCTTCCAGAGCCGTGACGAAGCGGAAGCCTACATATGTACAGAGCAGCTTAAACGGAAGGACCTCACAAGCGAATACAAAAAATATCTTATTGGCAGGCGCTTCCGAGCAGACATGAATATTGCCAGTGCTGATTTTCTGAAAAATCATCCTGAGAAACAGCTCAACGCAGACGGACAGATATCCCAGAAGTATGTACAGAAAACGGAGATTGCAACCATTATCGGGAAAGAATATAACTTCGGCTTTTCCACCGTTACAAAATATGATGTGTACGCAAGGGCACTCGATGAGCTCCGCACCAAAGGTCCTGAAATAACAATGAAAATATTAAACGGCAGTCTCCGTGTATCCCACGAAAATGTCATAGAGCTGTCACGGCTTCCCATTGAAGATATCAATGGTCTGAAAAGACTGCTCGACAGCGGTTCAATCGACCGCATCGGTTACTCGCAGTTACGGCATGAACTGCGGTGGCAGCGGCTTCCGACAGGAAAACCGGATTCCCGAAGACGCAGACGGGAAAGAGAAAGTGCCGAGGCTGGCATCAAACAGATGCCTATCATTGACCCGGATGCAGAACTGGCAAGCCTTAAATTTACCATTCCTTCATGGTCCAAGACTATATCAAGGACAATGGAACTTACAGATTTTCCTTCTACATCCGCTTCTGCTCGGCAGGAAGTTAGAACACAGATCATAAATCTTACACGAAAAATAAACAGACTGCTGACGCAGTTGGAGGAGGATTAAAATGACAGATGACCAAGCAATATCGGAACAAACTGATCTCATGCAGTATGTTCCAAAAGTACACTTTGAGCAGATTCCCATCAGAAATCTTGTATCCAATCAGGAATATCAGAGAAATCTTTCACAGCATCATGTCCAGCGTGCCGCCGCAAACTTCGATCTGTACCAGATAAATCCTGTAAAAGTCAGCCGCCGTAACGGCATCAACTATGTCTTTAACGGACAGCACACCATTGAAATCGTGGCACTCGTCTCCGGTTCAAGAGAGACTCCTGTATGGTGCATGGTCTATGATGACCTCGTTTACGAACACGAAGCCGATATTTTCGCTAATCAGATGAAGTATGTAAAGCCCCTGCTACCCTATGAAATATTCATGGCAAACATTGAGGCTGGAAATGATAAACAGCTTATCATCCGTGATCTGGTGGAATCTTATGACCTTTCCATCACCTCTTCCTCTGTTCCAGGCGGCATCTGTGCTGTTGCTACTCTTGAGACCATCCACGACAAATACGGCTATCACATGCTCGATCATGTGATCCGCCTGATTGTCGCAACATGGGAAGGTGCTTCCCAGTCCTTCAGTGCAAATATGATGAACGGACTGGCACGTTTCCTGAATGCCTACGGTGATGCAGTCAAAGATGATATTTTTAAAGAAAAACTTGGAAGAATATCCATCAAGGAACTGGCTCGTACTGCCAAGGACAGGCGTTCCGGCTCTCTTGGATTTGCAGAAGCACTCCTTATCGGATATAACAAAAAATGCCGGAATCCGCTTCCGTGGGATAAGCTCTACACGCATAAACTCCCACAGAAGAAAGCTGATGAACCAGAACCGGAAGAAGAAACTGATGATATGCCTCAGAGCGGGCAGCTTGACTTATTTGGCTTGGGTGATGATGAGGAGGTTTCCGAATGATCATACGGAAACCTTTACCCTGCTGCCTTCCAAGAATGCAAACTCATATTTCTTTGCACCGAATATTGTTATTTCTTCCAAAACAAGCTGTGCGGCTTCAGGAACATACTGCTGAAGCTGTCCGCTTTCGGTTGCTTCCATCATCTGCCCCGCCCTTATCTTCTCAAGCGGAGTCCCATCTAATTTCATGGAATTCCATCTTTCTATATGCTTTTCCCGTTCACCGACCAATCGATTGAATGCCTTTACAAATCCCTTTTCCAAATCCGCATTATCTACATAGGCATTGGTGCATGCAACTTTTCCATCCTTACGGTGATTCTTGCACTGCCATTGTATGATTCCTCTTGATTTCCAGGAATGTCTTGTAAAAAGGCTTCCACATTCCCCACAGAAGATCTTTTCGCAGAAGGGATAACATTCTGAACCGTAACTGTAGCGGTCTGTCCCATGCTTCTGCGTGAATTTCTCCCTGCGTTCAAATTCTTCCTGAACCGCATTCCATGTTTCCTTATCAATGATTCCCTTATGGCTGTCCTTTACATAGACCTGTGCCACTTCCCCGTTATTCTTTACCTGACGCTTGGTAAGGAAATCAGCCGTATAAGTTTTCTGCAGTAGCGCATCACCCATGTGCTTTTCCTGTTTCAGGATTCCGATCACCGTGCTTGCATACCACTTGGTCTGTCCAAGGCATCCCGGCACCTGCTCATCTTCCAACTCTTTCGCAATCTGTGCGGGATTCAGCCCCCAGAGGAAATCCCTGTAAATGCGTCTCACCGTCTTTGCCTGTTCCCTGTTGATGATGAGCTTTCCATTCTCATCCTTATCATATCCCAAGAATTTGAATGTATTGAGATGCATCTCACCGTTCTTGAACTTTGTACGGATTCCCCATTTGCAGTTCTCTGAAATTTTTGTTTCTCGATTCATCCTGTGCAAGGGAGCTTAAGATCGTAAATAAAAGCTCACCCGTGGAATCCAGTGTGTTGATGTTTTCCTTCTCGAAAATAATGCCGATTCCGAGGTTCTTCAGCTTTCTGGAATACATCAGGCAGTCCTGCGTATTTCTGGCAAAACGGCTGATGGATTTTGTTATGACAAGGTTGATCTTTCCCTTCTCACAGTCCGCGATCATACGTTTGAACTGCTCCCTCTTCTTCGTATTGGTTCCCGAAATACCCTCATCTGCATAAATTCCGGCCATTTCATAATTTTCATGGTCATTGATGTACTTCGTATAATAATCGACCTGGGCTTCAAAACTGTGAAGCTGGTCTTCCTGATCCGTTGATACACGGCAGTAGGCTGCAACCCGTATCTTCTTCTGCGGTGCCGCCCTATACCCTGATACCTGACGGTTTCTTGCTGGTATAACTGTAACGCTTCTTGCCATTCTTATCGTCCTTTCTCTGAATATAAATATCATTCTTGATTTCTCCCCATCCCTTTATGACGGTGTCAGGAACCCTTGTCCCATCACAGGCTTCTTTTCCTTTCCGTTTTCTTCGGTTACATACCCAGGTAACTTTATGGTTCTGGGGATTCACATACCTTACAAGTCTGCTTCCGCATAACGCACAGAAGATCTTCTCTCTGTATGGATACTCTGTTTCCGTATTTTCAGGAATTGCTGACGGCTGTTTCTTCTTATGCCGTCTCTTCCATGAGCGTTCTTTTAAATAAGTAAATTCCTTCACGCCCTTATCAGATGCTTTCTCATCGATATAAGTATTTTCTTCAAAATGCCATGCACTCCGAAGCACACCATCTGGGATATTGATGCCATCACAGAAACTCTTTCCATACCGCTTCGTCCCGCTGCATCCCCAGTTGAGCCTGTTACCCTTACTGTAAATGCGTTTATAAAGGGGATATCCGCATTTCGCACAATAGATTTTATTCATATAAGGATAATTTTCTTCTGTGAACTCCTCTATCACCGAGCCTTCCGCAAGATAATCCCTCTTTGCAGCCAATGCATCCTGTGCTTTCTGCCAGAGTTCCGGGGAAACAATAGCTTCATGGTCATCTTCGATGTACCATGCATCCACTTCTCCCCTGTTCCTGACCAGTTTTCTCTCTTCATTCACGAAATGCTTGTGCATGATGTAATCGCCTTTGTAAATCTCGTTTTCAAGAAGACGGAACACGGTACTGTCTACCCACTGCACACCGCCTACCGTCTTTATCCCATTTTCATTCAGGTATCGTTTGATCGATGCAGGAGTATATCCCTCTGCTGCCATCTTATAGATTTTTCTTACCCATACAGCCTCTGCTTCATCAGCAACAAATACTCCTCTCTCGTCTTTTGTATAACCGAAAGACCGCTCAAGGTACTGTACGGGAATTCCTGCCTCGTACTTTCGCTGGTAAACCATCTTTGCACCAGCACTTCCGCTTTCACTTTCTGCCTGTGCGAATGCTGCAAGGATCGTAAGCATCAGCTCCCCTTCCCCTGACAGCGTATTGATATTCTGAAGTTCAAAAAAAACACCTACATTCAGTTCTTTCAGCTTTCGTGTAGCTTCCAGAACGATTGAGGTGTTTCTTGCAAAACGTGATACTGATTTTGTTAATATAAGGTCTATCTTACCTTTTTCTGCATCGGCAAGCATCTTCTGCAGACCGGGTCTCTTTTCTTTAAATCCCGATATGGCAAAATCACTGTAAACTCCGGCATATTCATAATTCGGATTGGCTTTTATGACCGTCTCATAATGCCTGACCTGATTTTCCAGCGAATTTTCCTGTTCATCCGCATCTGTCGATACACGACAGTATGCACAGACTTTTAATTTTCTTTTCTGCTCCCTGCTACCTTCCCTGATCTGAATTTCCACAAGCCATACCTCCTTCCGTTTTGGTAGTCTATATATCACTCTGAAAGCCAATAATAGCAAGTGTTTTCTTGGATACCCTTTCACCTTTCTTTCCTTGGCATAAACTGAAAAAAATACGGCTGACAGCCATTACTGACCATCAGCCATATTCCTATGCCTTCACGATATAATCTGAAGAAACAAATCCATAGTATTTTCCTGCAATGCGGATATAATACCACGCTTTTCCGTCTGACGCCTTTACGGTATCACAGACATCCACCAGATTCCCTCTGTACAGATATGGATAAGATTTGATCCGGCCATATTCCTTTCCTGCCCATTTGCGGACATTTAAGGATGAAGCCGTAACCTTCCCTACCCATTTCGGTGTTTTATTGATACCGCCAGAACTGCTGCTCCCGCTGGCATTCCCAGAAGAAGTATTCTGTGAAGATCCACTGTTGTATTTCGGTACTCCATATCCACGGATATATTTTCCATTTACCTGCAGGGTTCTCCGCCCTACTGCATTTCCTTTATTTCCTTCGATTACCGTAATCGTACTTCCGGATACCTTTTCTACAATTCCGACATGATCCGGCCATCCGGTGTTATCACCTTTACCGGAATCATCCCAGTCATAAAAAACAATATCCCCCGGTCTTGGAACTCTTGCATCATTTTCGTCCCATTCCCCCAGCTTCTGGAACAGGGCGATCATCTGACCGCATCCGCACTCTGTCGGGATAATATCCGTCATGCCTGTCTTAATGGCGCATGCTGATACAAACGTGGCACACCACGCATCGGTATATTTTACCGAATAATTTCTTGCCAATGGTCTGTGTACATTATAAGTATCAATGATCTTTTTATGGGATCCGTCTGCCTCACGGTATCCGACCCATGCCTTTGCCTGTGCAATCAATGTTGCTGCTGTTTTTGCCATAGTCTCTCGCTCCTTTGCATTGTCATATTTTCTCAGCTCATACTGCTCTACCAGAGCCATACAGTTCTTCACATAATCAGAACTGGTCGCAAAACCGTCTTCCCTGATAGTTTCCAGGTACTTCCTTGGATCCGTAATGCCTTTCAGGTTCTGATATCTGGAAAGCTGGATAAATTCGAAATATCCCATTACTCCTTCTTCCATCGAAGAATAGGTACGGAAGTTGTCACGGATTGACGTCAGTGTTCCGGGTGTGTATTCTTCTTTAGTTGAAAGATTGACTGAACCACCATTCCACTTTGTTCCGCATTTCAATCCAAAATAATTATGATATTTCGCAGCCAGGGTGCTTTTCCCCCAGCCGGATTCCAAAATTGCCTGTGCAATAACAGAAGAATGGACAAGAATGCCATACGCTGAAGCATACTTGTCCACATATCCTGCAACCGCTGTGATAAATTCTTTCTTGTTCATAGCGGTTATTCTCCTTTCTCTGAACGGTCATGGAGCTGCTCCAAAACCTCCTTGATCTTTTCCGGCACAGGAAGTCCCAGATGCGATGCATTTTCCAACAGGCTCACGCCTTCATTGGAAAGATAGAAGAAGACCACCGCTGTCCGTAACACACTGCCCGTACCGATCACCTGCACATCCAGGATGTTTGCAATTCCGACAAGCAGAAAGATCAGGACCTTTCTGCAGATTCCACGGAAGCCTACTGCACTGGATAACTTCCTATCGCTGACCGCACACATCACTCCCGTGAGATAATCGATCACAACGAATGCAAGCAGTGCATAGATCAGGCCATCGCATCCGCCAAGGAAATATCCAAGCCATCCTCCTACTGCTGTAAAAACAAACTGTACCGTGTTCCAAAATTCCTTCATAATGAGTTCCTCCTTTGATTTTTGGGTATAAAAAAAGCACCTCCGAAGAGATACCAGTTACTAAAATTATGCAATACGCTTCCACATATAACAGGTGATATAAGGCGGGAGGTTCTGACCGTTTCCTGTTCCGGTTGAACTAAGTGTACCTTTTGCCGTAAAAGTATGACTGTGGGTTTCTGAATCTGTCTCCTCTATCAGTTCACTCTGCGGACTATAAGTACCAAAAGGAGCATTATAAGATTCTCCTTCGTAATCATAACCCGGTTCTGAAGGAACAGGATATGGAAGCGTATGGGAATGTGACCCACCTGTCACCGTGACCGCTGTTCCGGTAAAAGTATGGGTATGACTCTGCAGATACTTACTTCCACCTGTTTTTTCCACTGTAGAGAATTCTGAATCCGATGTGTTTACGCCAATCGGAACACGTCCGCTTCCCCATGACTGCCATGTGCCGCCAAACAAGGATGCCGGACTGGTATTATTCACGGACATATAAATGCTTCCCACAGGATAAATCGCAGAAAATGTAATTTTCCCCTCTGCCACATTCTTCAATTCATCCAGCATATCAGCTACCTGAGAG
>OJNX01000953.1_pt1 | contig 17765 bp, 16 predicted proteins | sample 1598021 | NCBI WGS metagenome assembly OJNX01 (sample SAMN01915227, study PRJEB22387) | human gut metagenome | isolation source: stool | host: Homo sapiens | place: USA | reverse complement strand
CGGAAGTAATTTAGCCGGAAAGACCATTGTAATGTTTGAGGAAATCCGTTATGAGAACAGGCTTGTAGGAGTACATGCCGATATTACAGATGAGGCACAGACCATTTACGTGCCAGCCATTGCAACAGAGGCACTTGATGAGGTGACAGGCATTCATCTGTCAAATGCAGGCACTTTTGTAATGTGATAAATAATATTGACACACATGAAACAAAATGATATACTGTCAAAGTGTTTGCGGGCATGGCGGAATTGGCAGACGCGCTAGATTTAGGTTCTAGTGGGAGACCGTGCAGGTTCAAGTCCTGTTGCCCGTACTGTTTACAAGGGTTTCAGAGGTTTTTATTACTTCTGAAATTCTTATTTTTTTATCATTTTTTCCTATACGAAAGGATACCACAATGCAGGATTACAAGGATTTAGTAAAAGCTCTTCCTGGCTTAAAAGAGGATATGCCACGCGCATTTTACATGCTCGCAGAGCTTTTTGATTACGGTTCATTTGATATATGCAGAAGTGACGACAAATATATAATCCCATATATCATGAATGACGCGGTGGAATGCTATCTGACTGTGGAAAATGCAGTGTTAAAGGGCGATTATCATAGCGAGGAAGAAATCATTTCGGCATCGTTGGTTTTAGGAAGTGAAAAAAGTTATGGACTCATTCTGCACCAGCAGGACAATGTGGTCACACTCTGGTTTGATAATTTGCATGTACATGAGGCATGCTTTAAATACCATGAAATAGGACATTTCTGGGTAAAGGGACAGGAGCAGTGGCGCATGCTTGTATATATGGTAGGAACAATCGCTGATAAGTATATGTACATGGGAAAGGAATACTGCAACAAGACAGAATGCTTTATCCAGAGCCTTATTTACTTTGCGCCGTTTCGCAGATGGACACCGGTACCTGGCGATTTGATGGAGTATCATTTTCCGGCCCGTGTAGAGGGAATAGACATTATGGAGGAGCTTTGCAGGGAGGTTTCGGACACTGATTATCTTAAGCTCATTGCACGCTACAGGGCAAATCCATGTGAGAAAACGGAAAAACTTTTGAGCAGACATTTAGCCGATGCAAAAAGAGTACCGCTTTATCAGTATATTTATAAGCTTGTGATAAAGGCATCAAAGGATTATCCGGAGAGAAATTACGGAAATCAGATAAATGAACGCATAAAAGAAAAGCGTAAAGCGCTTGAAAAGGAGCTGCTTCAAAAGGGATACACCGGAAAATACCCTGTGTTTTCAAAGAAAAATACGACTGTGCGTGTAATGGAGGAACAGCCCTACGTCACAGCAATTCTCGAGTGGGATGATTACAAATATAAGCAGCAGCTCATGGTTTCTGAGTGCAGTGCCAAAAAGTATGATGGAATAAATGCGGGATTTTTTAAAGGAATAGGCAGACACGGACGCATTGTGCAGGTGTAGATACACATAAAACAAAAGCCACGGAGCAATCCGTGGCTTTCATAATACGCTTATTACAAGGATGGGCTTGAGAAGACTCGAACTTCCGACCTCACGCTTATCAGGCGTGCGCTCTAACCGGCTGAGCTACAAGCCCTTGTGTTTTGCACAAAACGTATACTACAATATTTTTGGTGAGAAGTCAAGAGTTTTTTAGAGGTTTTCTCAATCTGTTTTATTTTTCGGATATTCGTTTGAGTGCGCACTAATGACCTCATTAATCCAGTCTACACACTGTTTTTTTCCGTTATCTGTAAATGGAAAGGTATTGTCTGTTTTTTTGCTGTCATCGGTCAGGTCAAAAATATACGGCCCCGGCCATATCCATGCATGAAATATTGGCTCACCCTTTTCCTCGGGTGTATCCTCGGTGGCTTCCTTGATGACAGGCTCCTCACGCTTTATGAGAAAGCGCATGCCGTTCATCCAGCCGGTAAAGGTTGTTTTTTTATAGTAGTTGAGATTGAGTGCATCGTCGTATGTAAGCATAGGTGGCTCCTTGATATATAATGATATGTAATTATACACCAAATATCCGTTTAATGCCAGAATAACGCCGGTACTTAACAATTCAAAGTGATAATGCACTGAAAATTAATATTTTAATGCGAAAATAAAAATGAATAAAAATGTATAAATAATGCTTATAAGCTACATAAATTACCCTTATTAATGAGTATTATAAAAAAATAACTAATTTTTATGCAGAAATGAAAACAATATAGGAAAATATATCCAATTGACAAAGCATGATTTCTGTGTATAATAAAAAAGAATTGTTCGCGTCAGAACGACAGTTGTATCAGACAGCAAGATTAGGGAGTGTGTAATGACAATGACGTCATTCGCACTTTTTTGCGTATTAGACAAAATACTTTGACGTGGTGCAGTGATAATGCTTTAAAAAATAAAAATAATGCATTATCGATACAAATCCAAGAGGGAGAGAAAAAAATGGGTAAGTACATTGTAAAGAGAGTTATTCTCGCGATTTTTACAATCTTCATTATCAGTCTTATTACATTCTTTGCCATGAATGCAATTCCGGGTGGTCCATTCAATTCGGAGAAGGCAAAGAGTCCGGCGGTAATGAAAGAGCTTGAGGCACGCTATGGACTGGATCAGCCACTTATAGTCCAGTACAAGAACTACATGGCAGGCGTGCTGCACGGAGATTTCGGTGTTAGTCTTAAGACAGACCGTCCGATCTCAGATATCATTGGGGAGAGCTTCCCGATTTCAGCGAAGCTTGGACTCTTAGCGGCGCTCACTGCGATAGTATTCGGAGTGGTGCTCGGTTCGATAGCAGCGCTGATGCGAAACAGGTGGCCGGATCGAGTTATAGTATTCTTCGTCACACTGATTACGTCGATGCCGTCATTTGTCATCGCTACGTTATTACTTTATTTCTTCTGTATAAAGCTTGGCGTGGTGCAGGCCTTCAGCTCAGGAAGCAACATGATATTACTTCCGGTGCTGTCACTGTCACTTTCACCGATGGCATATATTACAAGACTTACAAAGACTTCAATGCTTGATGCACTCGGACAGGATTACATCCGTACGGCAAAGGCCAAGGGTGTACATCAGTACAAGATTATATTTGTACATGCGCTTCGTAATGCGCTCATTCCGGTCATCACATATGTGGGACCTATGATTGGTGGTATCCTCACAGGTTCAATGGTTATTGAGAGTATTTTCAATATCGGAGGACTCGGTTCCAAGTTCGTAAGCTGTATCACAAACCGTGATTACACAATGATTATGGCCACAACACTTTTCCTTGCTGTCATCATGGTAGGCGCGAACCTCATTACAGATATTGTATACAAAGTGATTGATCCACGTATTAAGCTTGATTAAGGAGAGATAAAGATGAAAGATAATATGAAGAGAGCTCCTTTCTCCACACAGATTGACCTTAGCAAGTTCGATATGAAGGATTTTGCCAAGGCATCAGATGAAGAGAAACGCCAGCAGGAGGTTATGGGTGAGTCAACTACCTTCTTGAAGGATGGTCTTAAGAGACTCCGCAAAAATCCACTGGCTATGGGTTCTATTATAGTTTTGGTTTTACTTATTTTGGTTATTCTTCTGGCACCAAAGATTGTGCCTTACGGCTATGCAGATATCGTTAAGGGTGCACAGAACTTAGGACCTTTCCAGTACAGCGATGCTGAGCAGGCACAGATTGATGCAGGTGAGAAGCTGTTCCCACACATTTTTGGCACAGATGAGCTCGGAAGAGACTATTTTATCCGTGTTGTTTACGGAGCTCGTGTATCACTGGGAGTAGGTGTGTTTGCATCACTGCTTGTGCTTATAATCGGTATCATTTACGGTTCCGTATCAGGCTTCTGCGGTGGCAAGGTAGATATGGTTATGATGAGAATAGTAGATATCATTTATTCATTGCCGGATATGCTGCTCATCATTTTACTCGCAGTTGTATTAAATGAGGTGCTAACACCTGTAATAAAGGGTACAGTGCTTTCAAAGCTCGGTGTCAACATGATTGCACTTTTCATAGTGTTTGGATTGCTTTACTGGGTAGGAATGGCAAGACTTATAAGAGGTCAGATTCTTACCATCAAGCAGAATGAGTACATTCTCGCAGCAAAGTGTATCGGAACATCATCAGCCCGCACTATCAGAAAACACATTTTACCGAACTGTCTGTCAGTAATCATCATTACTACAGCGCTTCAGATACCATCAGCCATCTTTACTGAGAGTTATCTGTCATTTATCGGACTTGGTGTTTCGGCTCCTATGCCTTCACTTGGTTCGTTGGCAAATACAGCGCGTGGCGGACTCCAGAGCTACCCATTGCGTCTTATTTTTCCGGCGCTCACGATTTGTATCATTGTTCTTACATTGAATCTTATCGGCGACGGCTTAAGAGATGCATTTGACCCTAAATTATCGAAATAGTAAGGAGTGAGTAAGATGGAAGATAATAAGTTTGTTCTTGAAGTATCTGATCTGCACACTACCTTCAAGACCGATAACGGAGACGTATCAGCTGTAAACGGTGTCAGCTTTAAGCTTGAGCCGGGAAAGACTCTTGGAATCGTAGGAGAGTCAGGCTCAGGAAAGTCAGTTACAGCATATTCAATCATGCAGATTCTTGCTGAGAATGGTGCCATCACAGGCGGCTCAGTGAAATATAAGGGTGAGGATATCACCAAATGGAATAAAAAGAAAATGGCAGATTTCAGAGGAAAATGCTGTTCAATCATTTTCCAGGATCCTATGACATCGCTTAATCCGGTATTTACGGTAGGCTACCAGCTTGAGGAGGCAGTGCTTCTTCACACAGACCGTACAAAGAAGGAAGCAAAGGAGCGCGCTATAGAGATGCTCACACTTGTAGGAGTAAATGAGCCTGAGAAGCGTGTAAATCAGTACCCTCATGAGCTTTCTGGTGGTATGAGACAGCGTGTCATGATAGCTATGGCATTAGCCTGTGAGCCGGATATCCTTATTGCAGATGAGCCGACAACAGCTCTTGATGTGACTATCCAGGCACAGATTCTTGAGCTTATGCAGTCACTGCAGGAAAAGCTCGGCATGGCCATCATCATGGTTACACATGATCTGGGTGTCATTGCTTCAATGTGTGATGAGATCATAGTTATGTACGGCGGCCGTGTGTGTGAGAGAGGAACAGCAGATGCCATATTCTACAGCCCGGCGCATGAGTACACAAAGGGACTGCTTCGTTCAATCCCTACAAAGACCAATTCAAAAACCAGGCTTGTTCCTATCGGGGGCACACCAATCAATATGCTCAACATGCCAGAGGGCTGTGCATTCTGCCCTCGCTGTGATGCCGCTATGAAGATATGTCTCACCGAAAAGCCGGAGGAAATCTGGGTTGGAGAGGATCATCTCGCATCATGCTGGATGAATATTAAGAATATGATGGAGGAGGGAAAATCAAATGAGTAATGAGACAAATAACAACGAGTACCTGCTCAAGGTAGACCATTTGAAGCAGTATTTCCCTGTTCATGACGGATTTAAAAAGATGGAATTAAAGGCAGTCGATGATGTGTCATTTGCCATAAAGCCGGGGGAGACGCTTGGACTTGTTGGCGAGTCAGGCTGTGGAAAGACAACCGTAGGACGTACTCTTTTACGTCTGTACCAGCCTACAGCAGGACGCATTGAGTTCGACGGCAATGTATTGTTTGACAGTGAGAAGAAGATAGATGTGGATATGCATCCTTACCGTAAGCAGATGCAGATGGTATTCCAGGATCCGTATTCATCACTCAACCCTCGTATGACGGTTGAGGATATCATCGGAGAGCCTCTCGATGTGCACAAGCTTTACAATAGCAAGAAAGAGCGCCATGAGATGATTATGGATCTCATGGAGACAGTTGGACTAAACGCAGACCATGCCACACGTTATGCACATGAGTTTTCGGGTGGACAGAGACAGCGTATCGGAATAGCAAGAGCGCTTGCAGTAGATCCGAAGTTTATCGTATGTGATGAGCCGGTATCGGCACTTGATGTTTCAATTCAGGCCCAGGTAGTCAACATGTTTGAGGATCTGCAGAAGGAGAGAGGGTTATCATACCTGTTTATAGCGCACGATCTGCTTGTAGTGCAGCATATCTCTGATAGAATAGCTGTTATGTACTTAGGTCATATGATGGAGCTTGCAGATGCGGATGAGCTGATGGACAATCCAATCCATCCGTACACACAGTCGTTGCTTTCAGCGGTTCCGATCCCGGATCCTGAGACTGCCAGACACAGCAAGCGAATCGTGCTTGAAGGAGATGTTCCTTCACCTCTTCGCATGCCTAGCGGCTGTCCGTTCCGTTCGCGCTGTAAATATGCGACAGAACAGTGTGCAGCAGCACGTCCGGAGCTTACAGACAGAGGAAACGGACATATGGTTGCATGCTTCAACCGCTAATATAAGGTTTTTACCGGCATATAGCTTAAGCCGCTTGTGCCGGTTCTAACATAAATTTATTTTTCATTATATAAGGAGGAAGAAAGATGAAAAAGAGATTAGTAGCACTTACTCTTGTTGCAGCTATGGCACTTGGCATGACTGCTTGTGGAAGCAAGAGCGAGAGCAAAATATCTACTAACGACACATCTGCTAACGGCACTTCTCATACTGCTGTATCAGCAGGCGTAGACTGGACAGGCTATGATGAGTTAGTAGAATCTATCCGTACAGAGACAGATCTTGCAAAGCGTGCAGAGATGATGCACCAGGCAGAGGATATGCTTATGGATACATGGTGTGTTATTCCACTTTACTACTACAATGACCAGTATATGCTCAAGGATTATGTAACAGGCGTATACTCAACAGTAGAGGGTATGAAATACTTCTACAATGCAAAGAACACAAAGAATGCCGGAAAGTTAAACATCTTCATGGCATCAGAGCCTGATCATATCGATCCTGCATTAAACAGTACTGTTGACGGCGGATGTCTTGCAGTAAACAGCTTTGAGGGTCTTATGCGTTACAACGCTGAGGGCAAGCTTGAGCCTGCATGTGCAGAGAGCTATGAGGTTTCTGAGGATGGCCTCACATACACATTCACAATGCGTGACGGTCTTAAGTGGTCAAATGGTGATGAGCTTACTGCAAAGGATTTCGAGTGGTCTTGGAGGAGAGCTGCAGATCCTAAGACAGCTGCAGATTACAGCTACCTTTGCGCAGTATTCGCAGGATATGATGATACAAAGGGTCTTGCTGCTGATGATGTAGTTGCTTCTGATGATGGAAAGACTCTTACAGTCAAGCTTAAGGCAGTTACACCATACTTCCTTGACTTATGTGCATTCCCATTCTTCTTCCCTGTAAACCAGAAGTCAGTAGAGGGAAATGATGACTGGGCAAACGATGCAAGCGACAAGTTCGTTACAAACGGTGCATTCACACTCAAGGAGTGGAAGCATGATTCAAGCATGACATATGTTAAGAATCCTAACTACTGGGATGCTGACAATGTAACAGTTGATGAGATGAACGTAATGCTTACATCTGATGATGTTTCAGCTTACACAGCTTACCAGAACGGTGACCTTGATTTCATCGATACAGTTCCTACAGCCGAGATTGAGGCAGCTAAGAAGACAAGCGAGTTCTACACAGTTGACAACCTTGGAACATACTACGTAGGCTTCAACATTAACTCTAAGCTCTACTCAGAACTTGGATTAGATGCTGACCAGGCTAAGGTATTCAGAAAAGCAATCTGTCTTCTTATCGATCGTCAGTACATTATCGATACAATCGCCCAGGGCGGACAGAAGATTGCCACAACATTTATCCCAGAGGGTGTTACAGATGGTAACGGTGGCGAGTTCAAGAACAAAGATTACTACGGCACAGATTACGATAAGAACTTTGAGGAGGCTAAAGAGCTTCTTGCTTCTATCGGATTATTAGATGAGAGCACAGGTCAGGTAAACCAGACTGTCGAGTTCACATACCTTGTAAACAACTCAGAGTCAAATGTAAAGATTGGTGAGGCTATTCAGGCTGATCTTTCAAAGGTAGGTATCAACTTAAAGGTTGAGCAGCAGGAGTGGAACGTATTCCTTAACAGCCGTAAGGACGGACAGTTTGATTTCGCCCGTGAGGGATGGCTTATGGATTACAACGATCCAATCAACATGCTTGAGATGTTCACAACAAAATCAGGTAACAACGATATGCAGTTCGGTCGTTAATCTGATTTTGCTATCATAACAAAGCCGCTCGTGCCATTCGCACGACGATGCGAATAACATGCAGAGTATACAGGAAGTCATACAGCTATTGTATGGCTTCCTTTTTTTGCGTTTAAAGTGGGCTTTTCAGAGCGAAAAAAGGCTCTTTAAAAAAATATGATAATGGTGTAGAATTGTTATTATATAGTTTTAGAATGATGTTTGAGGGTGTGTGATGATTTTAGGACTAAGTGATACGGAAAAGAAATTTAAGACAGCGATGGATACGGCGGGTGCCGATATGACAGTGGTCAACAGCTGGCTTAAGCTGTATGTCAAAACCAAAAAGAATTCCTCCGGTGTTGCAAAGCGCTATTATGGCGTGAAGACAGGCTTAAGCAGCCTGCTTTCAGATTTAAAGGAGCTTGAGCAACAAGTTATCGGGTATTGTGAGCTCACAGGAACCGACCGGAAGCGCTTTGGAGAGCTGATAAAGGCTTGCAAAGCGAAAAGCGGCATGTTTGACGATGAATTTTTAATCAGCAAGGTGGACACGGATTTTCACACGACTCTGGATTCTGTTGTAAAGCAGGGGGAGAGATATCTGTCATCCTTTGACAACGGTATCATTTTACAGAGTGAGATAGAGAATCTGATACACCTGACAAATGAGGGGCTTGAAAGGAAAAAGCCTGATTTGTTTGCTCTGTCATATTTCTATCTGGGGCACAACAACAAAGAGCTTGCAGAGCTAAATTTCACACAAAAGACTAAGAGAGTGCATGAGATATATTACGAGGAGTTCTGGAAGGATATATTAAAGCAGCTTGAGGCATGTGTGAAGCAGGCTGAGGCCATAAACGATAAGTATGAGGGCACGACAGACCGGCGCACGGCAAGGATACTGTCAGAGCTTAAGCCACTGCTTGTGGGTGCTACAAAGCAATGGGAGCCGGAACAGACAGCAGAGTACATACTGCGCGATATGTGCAGGATATTCAGGGATTGACATAGAAAATGCAGATTGATAAAGGAGCAGAATATGGATGTTATAATTTGGGCAATTATCTTAGGAGCTGTTTTTTACATTAACAAAAAATCAAAGAGCGCAGGCAGTAAAAACACGCAGCCAAACAAACCGAGACCGCAGCAGAAGCAGATACAGCAGATATGGAACAGCATGCAGAATACAGTTCAGTCGGGTATGAATGCATTGAACCAGACATATCAGCAGAAACCACAGCCACAGATGCAGCAGAGAGCACAGCAGCCTCAGAGACCACAGATGCAGCAGAGAGTACAGCCACAGCAGAGACCACAGCAGAGCAATCCGGATATAGTGCAGAGGGCCGTGAAAAATAACGCACGCTTTGCGGATGATACGACACAAAAAGAGCTTGAGGCTATGCACGGACATAGCGAGGCACAGCAGAGGATGGCTCAGGAGCACTCAAGAAACTGCCAGACACTGCATACCAAAGCGGCAGACGGTGCAAAGATTATAGAGGCTGAGACACAGAGCATGTTTGGCAGTTTTGAGGATCTGATTGCCATGGGATACAGCGGTAATCTGGAGTTTGAGAGAGATTTCCTTGGAGAAGGCTTAGACATGATTAACAACTTTTAAATAATAGGAAAAGAGGCAGAAATGATGGACAGAACACCAAAGCCCGGAGAGCTTTACAGGCACTTTAAGAATAAGCTGTATCAGATAGTTACAGTGGCAACACATTCAGAGACAGGGGAAAAGCTTGTGATTTATCAGGCTTTATATGATGATTTTGGGATATACGCCAGACCACTCGACATGTTTGTAAGCGAGGTGGACCATGAGAAATATCCTGATGTGAAGCAGAAATACAGATTTGAGAAGATCACACTTAAGGATCAGCCGGAGGATATGTCGGGAAAGAGTATCTCTTTGAGCACTAATGCGATTGCAGCTAATGCACCTGAAGTTGTGAGTGTTCAGACACAGGCATGTTATGAGCCGGCACCGGATGCAGATGAAGGCCAGGCACCGGATCCGCGTTTGCTGGAGTTTCTTGATGCGGATACCTTTGAAGAGAAGTACAATATACTTATTTCAATGAGGGATATCATAACCGACCGCCTTATAGATGACATAGCGGTGGTTATGGATGTTGTAGTTCCTGAGGGTCCATTGCAAAAGCGGTATGATGATTTAAAGAATACAATAAAGACCAGGCAGTACTATGAATTTTCCAATCGGCTCAGATAGCTGTTGTGATATTTGCCGGATTCAGTGACATCCTCGCCAAACCAGTCAGGCGCTGTGAATTCATTTGCTGCGTCGACAGAGTCGAATTCAACCTCCACAAGTGTAAGAGGAGCCAGATCACCCTCAAATACATCAAGCTCTGCGGTCAGACCACCGTCAAGAGGTATGAGATAGCGTGTCTTTTCGATGAGACGACCGTCAATCTTTTGGACAAGATGGTCGTAGGCTTCTTTTGTGAGAGGAAGATTGTACTCCTCGCGCACCATAAGACCGGCTCCCTTGTAGGTCATATAATAGCTGTCATTTGAGCGTCTGACTCTGACAACAGGCGAGGTGCACAGATAGCCCTGGGCGATTTTTTTGCTCGCGTAGCTGTCTAAATTGGAAGGAAGCTGTTTAAGTAAGTATTTTCTTTCGATTTCCATGGTATATCCTTTCAGGTTACTGGTAGATTTATAGTTACGGTTTATACTTTTGTTTTACCCTCATATCATTTATATATGATTATAATGACCGGTATTTAAAAATTCAAGGACGAACCGCAGCTTTTTATAGTATGATTAAAGGGTCAAAAGGTATCATAGTATTATCAAAGAAAAATAAAGGAGAAAAATATGATTAAAGTAGGAATTTTTATGGCAGACGGCTGTGAGGAGATTGAAGGACTTACAGTAGTCGATATAGTTAGAAGAGCAAAGCTTGAGATTGAAACCATATCAATCACGGAAAAAGCCGAGGTGACAAGCTCTCATCAGGTGACATTTAAGACAGATACCACAAAGGCACAGGCTGATTTTGACAGCTACGATGCAATCGTACTGCCGGGAGGCATGCCGGGTACATTAAACCTTGGCGCGGATGAGACCGTAGTAAAGACAATTAAGAGATTTGCCGCTGAGGGAAAGCTTGTTGCAGCGATATGTGCAGCGCCTAGCGTGCTCGGTGAGAATCATATACTTGAGGGCAAAAAAGCTACCTGTCATCCGGGCTTTGAGGAAAAGCTGCTCGGTGCACAATGGCTTGAGCAGCCTGTAGTTGTGGATGGCAATGTGATTACAAGTCGTGGAATGGGAACAGCTATTGCGTTTGCACTCGAGCTTGTCAGATACTTCACAGACGATGCCACAGTAGAGCATATTCGACAGGGGCTGGTATACTAGACCGGCAAGCCCCTGTATTATAACAAAAGAGGTCACACACCAACCCCATGGTGCGCGGCCTCTTTTTATGCTTGCATTTGAAGCGTACATTTGAAGCCTGCTATTGCAGAGCTTATTTCATCTGCTGCTCCTGCTTCATGATCATCTGCTTGACCATCTCGCCACCGATTGAACCGGCCTGCTTAGAAGTAAGGTCACCGTTGTAGCCCTCTTTTAAAGGAACTCCAAGCTCTGAAGCAACCTCTTCCTTGAAACGGCTCATAGCCTCTTTTGCCTCCGGTACAGAAGCCTTTTTACTACTTGATGCTGCCATAATGCAATACCTCCTTTTAAAACGTTATACACAAGCTGTATGTGTATGGAAATATTATGCCGTAAAATGACAAAAATATGTTTTGGTATTGCTGACAATTTATGGAATTATACACAAAAGCAAATTTAATGTAAAAAACACTGGAAATAGTGGATTTGTTGTGTTATAATCATCCAATGACTGGGCTTAGCAGTTTAAAAAGCATGCCCACATTACATTTGATGTACATACCATTCATATATATTTTTAAGGAGGATAACGATTGACATGAGTGTACAGGTTGAGAATTTAGAGCATAATATGGCGAAGCTTACTATTGAGGTAGCAGCTGAGGAATTAGAGAAAGCATTGGATTCTGCATATCAGAAGCAGAAGAAACAGATTAGCGTACCTGGATTCCGTAAAGGAAAAGTGCCAAGAGCTATGATTGAGAAAATGTATGGAGCAGGTGTGTTCTACGAGGATGCAGCAAACATTCTTATGCAGCAGACATACGCAGGTGCGGTTGACGAGAGCGGTGTTGACATTGTTTCACGCCCAACAGTTGAGGTTACTCAGATTGAGAAGGGACAGCCTTTCATCTACACAGCAGAGGTTGCTGTAAGACCTGAGGTTACTCTTGGTAAGTACATGGGCGTTACAGTTACAAAGATCGACACATCAGTTTCTGATGAAGAGGTTGACGCTGAGCTTGAGAACCAGAGAAACAAAAATGCAAGAACAGTTACAGTTACAGATCGTCCTGTAGCAGAGGGAGATACAGCAGTTATCGACTTTGAGGGATTTGTTGACGGAGTAGCTTTCGAGGGTGGAAAGGGTGAGAATCATCCATTAGAGATTGGTTCACACACATTCATCGATACATTCGAGGATCAGTTAGTAGGAAAGAACGCAGGCGATGAGGTTGAGGTCAATGTAACATTCCCTGAGAAGTATCAGGCAGCAGACCTTGCAGGAAAGCCGGCTACATTCAAGGTTAAGATCAACGAGATCAAGGCTAAGGAGCTTCCTGAGCTTGATGATGAGTTTGCACAGGATGCAGCAGGTGTTGATACATTAGCTGAGTACAAAGAGGAAATCAAAAAGAACCTCACAGAGAAGAAAGAGACAGAAGCTAAGAAGACTAAAGAGGATGAGGCTATCCAGAAGATTATCGATAAGTCAAAGATGGATCTTCCGGAGGCAATGATTGAGACTCAGTGTGAGACAATGGTTGAGGAGTTCGCTCAGAGAATCGCACAGAGCGGTCTTACAATGGAGCAGTACTTACAGTTCTCAGGCATGACAGTTGACCAGCTTAAGGATCAGGTTCGTCCTGAGGCTACAACACGTATCCAGAGCAGCCTTGTACTTGAGCAGATTGCCAAGGAGGAAAACATCGAGGTTACTGATGCAGATATCGATGCTGAGGTAGAGAAGATGGCTAAGGCATACGGCATGGAGGCTGATAAGCTTAAAGAGTACATGGGAGATGCTGAGAAGGAGTCTATGAAGAAAGACATTGCTATCACAAAGGCCGTAGATCTTATCATGGACAACGTTAAAGAGCGTGCAAAGGCAAAGAAAAAGGCTGATGCAGAAGAGTCTACAGAAGAATAAGATTTTTGAATCAAGATTTGATTGACTGGCTCAGAAGCCTATTTTCTGAGCCGGTCTTTTGAGCTTTTATAAAGGAGGTATTTTATATGAGTTTAGTACCATATGTCATTGAACAGACCAGCAGAGGAGAGCGCAACTACGACATTTACTCCAGATTATTAAAAGATCGTATCATTTTCCTTGGAGAGGAAGTAAATGAGACAACAGCCAGCCTTGTTGTTGCCCAGCTTTTATTCCTTGAGTCCGAGGATCCGAATAAGGATATCCACCTTTACATCAATTCACCGGGTGGAATGGTTACAGCAGGACTTGCTATTTACGATACTATGCAGTACATCAAGTGTGATGTTTCAACAATCTGTATCGGTCTTGCAGCAAGCATGGGAGCTTTCCTTCTTGCAGGCGGTGCAAAGGGCAAGAGATATGCTCTTCCAAATGCAGAGATTATGATTCATCAGCCATCTGGCGGTGCAAAGGGTCAGGCTACTGAGATTCAGATTGCTGCAGAAAATATTTTAAAGACAAAGAAGAGATTAAACGAAATTTTAGCAGCCAATACAGGCAAGCCATACGAGACAATTGCAGCTGATACAGAGCGAGACAACTATATGTCAGCACAGGAAGCCGCAGAGTATGGTCTCATAGACAGTGTAATAACAAACAGATAATCAGAAGTTAGATGAATTTAAGAGGGTACCCCATATGGGATGCCCTCATGCAATAAAAGGAGTTAATAATGGCAGGAAAAAACGACGGAAAGATTCGCTGCTCATTTTGCGGTAAGACACAGGACCAGGTAAATCGTTTGATTTCCGGACCTAATGGAGCTTTTATCTGCGATGAGTGTATAGATATATGTGCCGAGATTCTTGAGGAAGAAGGCGTAGATGGCCATGAGGACAAAAGCAGCGCTAAGGATGATATAAATCTTGTTACTCCGGAGGAGCTTAAGGCGTTTCTGGACGATTATGTAATAGGACAGGACCAGGCAAAGAAGGTGCTTTCGGTTGCTGTTTACAATCACTATAAGAGAGTTCTGGCAGGTGATACATCAGATGTAGAGCTTCAGAAGAGTAATATTCTCATGCTTGGACCTACAGGCTCAGGAAAGACACTTCTTGCGCAGACACTTGCCAGAGTGATAAATGTTCCATTTGCTATCGCTGATGCTACAACACTTACAGAGGCAGGATACGTAGGTGAGGATGTGGAGAATATCCTATTAAAGCTTATTCAGGCGGCAGATTATGATATCGAGCGTGCAGAGCATGGTATCATTTATATAGATGAGATAGATAAAATTACAAAGAAATCAGAGAATGTCTCAATCACCAGAGATGTGTCAGGCGAGGGTGTACAGCAGGCTCTTTTAAAGATTCTTGAGGGCACAGAGGCATCTGTACCGCCACAGGGCGGAAGAAAGCATCCGCAGCAGGAGCTTATTCCTATTGATACTACTAATATACTTTTTATCTGCGGTGGAGCATTTGATGGTCTGGAAAAAATTATCGACAGTCGTATGGATACATCATCTATAGGCTTCAATTCAGATGTAAAGTCAAAGACAGAGCTCAATGTAGGAGAGGCGTTTAAGCATGCACTTCCACAGGATTTTGTAAAGTTTGGATTGATTCCTGAGTTTATCGGACGTGTACCTATTACCGTTTCTCTCGAGGCACTCGACAGGGATGCACTTATCCGTATACTTAAGGAGCCTAAGAACTCGCTTATCAAGCAGTACACCAAGCTTTTTGAGCTTGACGGAGTAGGTCTTGAGTTCACAGACGATGCAGTAAATGCCATCGCTGACAAGGCACTTGAGAGAAAGACAGGGGCCAGAGGACTTCGTGCCATCATGGAGGCTGTTATGCTTGACCTTATGTATCGTATACCGTCAGACAAGAGCATCAGCAGATGTGTAATAGACAAGGATATCGTTGAGGAAAACTTAAAGCTTGATGGTGATTGCGTGCCTGAGGCATATATCGAGGAAAAAGCGGCATCGTAAGTACATGGCGGTATTTTACAAAAGATACAGCATCGGATAATATAAATTGCACAGCGGTTTGTTATGCATGGCTGTGTAATAATACAGGAGATATAAGTGGAAGAACAGATTATGAATATGCCTGCAGTAGCGCTGAGAGGGCTTACTATTCTGCCGGGGATGATTGCCCATTTCGACATCAGCAGAGAGCGCTCCCTTCGTGCTGTCGAGGAGGCTATGGAGCAGGATCAAAAGATTTATCTTGTCACACAAAGGAATGTGGACAGTGAGGACCCGACTCAGGAAGACCTCTATCAGATGGGTATTGTTGCTGATATAAAGCAGGTTGTCAGATTACAGAATGATGTTGTGAGAATACTTGTAGATGGAATAAGCCGGGCAGCATTGCTTGGCTTTACCGATAATGAGAAGTACCTTGAGGCAGAAATCTGTTATTGTGATAGTAATGCAGACAGCCTGCCGGAGGATCTCAGGGAAGCCATGCTTCTCGGAGTCAGAGAGGCTTTTCACAGATATGCGGCAGTCGTCGGCAAAATCAGCAAGGAGCTTATCAGACAGATAGATCAGTATGAGGATCTTGAAAAGCTCATTGATTATGTAACCAACAATCTGCCGGTGTCATATGAGCTTAAGCAGCAGGTGCTTGAGGCAGAGGATATCAATGACAGATATCAGGTTATAGTATCATTACTTCTCTCCCAGGTGGAGGTTATTTCCATAAAGAATGAGCTTCAGAAAAAAGTAAAGGTTCGTGTGGACAAGCATCAGAAGGAGTATGTGCTTCGTGAACAGCTTGGTGTGATACGTGAGGAGCTGGGCGAGAATGCTGACTCGGAGGCTGATGAATATGAGAAAAAGCTATCTGAGTTAGATGCACCTGACTACGTAAAGGAAAAGACGAAAAAAGAGATAAAGCGCTTTAGAAATATGAGCAGCAGCTCATCAGAGAGCACAGTTGAGAGAGGCTATATAGAGACAGTACTTGAGCTTCCGTGGAACAAGATGTCTGTGGACAACAAGGATCTTGACCATGCAGCACAGGTGCTCGATGATGATCACTACGGATTAAAGGATGTTAAGGAGAGAATACTTGAGTTTCTGGCAGTCAGAAACCTGACAAGCAAGGGAGAGAGTCCTATAATTTGTCTTGTAGGCCCTCCGGGAACAGGAAAGACAAGCATAGCCCGTTCAATTGCGTCTGCACTGGAGAAGAAATATGTGCGTATTTCTCTTGGTGGTGTGCGCGATGAGGCAGAAATCCGTGGACACAGAAAGACATATATCGGCGCTATGCCGGGCCGTATAGTAAATGGCTTAAGACAGGCAGGCGTTTCAAATCCTCTCATGCTGTTGGATGAGATAGATAAGGTGTCAAGTGACTACAAGGGTGACACATCAGCCGCTCTTCTCGAGGTGCTTGACAGTGAGCAGAACTGCAGATTCAGGGATCATTACATTGAGATGCCTGTGGATTTGTCGGAGGTGCTTTTTATTGCAACTGCAAATGAGGTTTCAGGCATTCCAAAGCCGCTTCTTGACAGGATGGAGCTTATTGAGGTGTCAAGCTACACTGAAAATGAGAAGTTTCACATAGCAAAGGAACACCTGGTTGAGAAGCAAAAGAGCAAAAACGGAATTAAAAAGGAACAGCTTACGATAACAGACTCGGCCCTAAAGGATATTATAAGGCTGTACACCAGAGAGGCCGGAGTCAGAAGCCTTGAGAGGACTATCGGCAAGCTGTGCCGCAAGGCTGCCAGGGAAATCTTCAAGGACAGCGAAGCTGCTGTAAAGGTTACAAAGACCAATCTTAAGACGTATCTGGGCAATCCGAAGTACAGTCCGGAGAAGAAAAATGATCACGCAGAGGTTGGAATCGTTAGAGGCCTGGCATGGACCAGCGTGGGCGGAGTCACACTAGAGGTTGAGGTGAATGTGCTGCCGGGCAAGGGTGAGCTCGTGCTCACAGGTAAGCTTGGCGATGTGATGAAGGAGTCTGCACAGGCAGCACTTAGCTATGTGCGCTCAATAAGCGAAGGATATGGTATTGATGCAGATTTTTACACGAAGCATGATATCCATATACATATCCCGGAGGGCGCAGTGCCAAAGGACGGACCATCTGCAGGTATCACTATGGCGACAGCCATGCTCTCAGCCATTACAGACAGAGCTGTCAGGGCAGATGTAGCCATGACAGGCGAGATAACACTGCGCGGCAGGGTGCTTCCGATAGGAGGACTCAAGGAAAAGCTGC
>OJNX01000944.1_pt1 | contig 17922 bp, 8 predicted proteins | sample 1598021 | NCBI WGS metagenome assembly OJNX01 (sample SAMN01915227, study PRJEB22387) | human gut metagenome | isolation source: stool | host: Homo sapiens | place: USA | reverse complement strand
CATGGTGGAAGTGATCCCGGTAAGATTTCCACCTCCGGCGTCATGGAAAAGGATGTCAACCTGAGCATTGCAATGGCTCTTAAACAGCTGTTTGAAAACAGAGGCTTTACTGTTGTCATGACCAGAACCACCGACTGTGATCTCGCCCCGGATAATTCCAAGCATCCAAAGACAGATGATCTGACAAAGAGAACTGCCCTGATGTCTAAAAGCAATGTGGCAGTCAGCATCAGTATCCATCAAAACAGCTTTGAGGACAGTTCAAGCTGCGGTCCACAGGTATTCTATTATGAAGCCTCTGATGCAGGAAAAGAGCTCGCATCCTCTGTTCTTGGAGCTCTAAACACTTCTCTTTGTGTCGCAAAGCCACGAAGCATTAAGCCCAATAAAGAATACTTTATACTTAAAAAATCCACATCCCCGACCGTAATCGTAGAATGTGGATTCTTGAGTAATCCTGCTGAGACACTTCTTCTTACTGACAAAAACTATCAGGATGACCTGGCACATGCAATATATATCGGTGTTACAGACTATCTTGCGCAATCACCCTCTGGACATTTACAATAAACTGCTCTGCGATGTGATATAGTCTGGTTGTCTGGACACTTTCACTGCCATCAAGCTGCTTTTTAGTCTCATTATCTGACTCAGTATTCGATTTCATATCTGACATCTTAGACTCTTTTGCAGATATATCATGCTCCAGTGCCACATCTATGCGCACACGCTGTTCACCATCACTTATTCCTGCCTCAAACATAGTGATATTGTCTTCAAACAGCTTTTTAGTCTGCTCATCGTCTGTGACTATCATAGCAGATACTGAGTTTTCCTTTGCCTCAAAATATGCAGCTACCCTGCCGCATTTTTTATCCTCAAGGAATATGTCAACCATGCCCTTTTTATCCTCGCCTCTTACTATACTAAGCTTCATACCTGTGACCCCGTCTGCAGTCTCTATTGGTACAATATAGTTTTCCTGTCTCGACATATTTGAAGCTATCCTTAGCTGACTGCATAATAGCTTCATCTGTCTGAGGTCTATTGAACCGGTGTGCCTATCCTCTATAATCATCGAATCCATAACATGCTCTGCTGTATCAGCCAGCGTTTCCTGCGCCTGCGCAAGCTCCTTTGGATTTTTGACCGACTCAGAAAACCGTCTGAGAGTCTCATCCAAAAGAGCCCTTGCCGTAGCACTGTCTCCACGCTCCCAGAGATTTCTTACTGCCTCTGACGGATTTTTCATTAGCCGTGACGCAGCCATGAGGTTTACCGCGGTTGTTTTTACATCATATTTCTCTAGAAAAGCATATACGTTCTCAGGCACCGAAACTGCCTGATTGAACTGTCTTAGCTGTTCTGTGGCATATTGCTCTGACAGTGCGTTATCCTCGTCTGCCTCATATACAGCCTGCCTTAACTGCTCCGGAGTCATATCAAGCCAGCTGTCATACTGCACAAACTCCATTTTCTCAGGTGAAAGTGTATCAAGCACATCCCTTAGGCAGTTTGTATGATATGCGCTTTCTATCTGTGAGTCAATTTTAATGCCACTGCTTACACTGTCCACTCCGGCAAAGGTATCGTCCACCTTATAGTCCATGGCACTCTTTCCTCGTACCCGGACCGCTGTAAGCAGATTTTTCATTGTAATATCTGCTCCCTGATTAACAAGTGAGCCTATCACAGCACCATCTGACTGCTCCACCTGTGAAATAAGCCTGTATATGCCTATATATGAGTCTCTTTCCTCCTCTGAGATTTCATTTTTCTTTTCAAGCTTCCAGAGAAACTCGCTGAATTTCTCATCCTTTTCGTCAGGATTTTCTGATTTTATCCGTCTGGCAGTGTCACTTATGTCACTCATGCTCATATCAAGCGGTGATATGCCTCTTTTTATCATCTCAATCGTCACCGCCGGTGTCATATCGCTGAATGCTCTCTGCACCTGCTCATCTACAGACTTTATCTGCTTTATATTGTCCTCTGTGATGTCGGTACTATTGTACGCAAGTATCCGCACAGCCCTGCGATTGCTTTCAGATGTATCTATCTGAAGCTCTTTAAGTATATCATCCACATTCTGAAATGCTTTTGACATACTATCTCCCATATCTGCCCGCGGTGATGTCATAAGAGTCTCATATCCTGAGGCTGCTGCTTCTAATGACTGCTTCATTGCTTTGCCTGCTGTATACAGCTCATACACAGTGTCATCAGCGGATTCCAGGGTCAGTACATACGCCGGCTGCTGCTTCATCTGATTGAAAATATCACAGACATTATTGTACATACGTACCCTATCATCAGATGCCTCTACACTGCTCTCACCAAACAGCGCTCCGTAGTATTTATTTTCCTGCTGCTTAAGCAGCTCCACTACACGTTCAATAGGCTCTGTGTCTATTGAAACTCCTTTTTTTATGAGTGAAAGGTTGGCTTCTGCTGTCATGGAAAGTCTCGCTTCCTCAAGCTTTCTTTGAGCTGTCACAAGCCTTGCTTCCCGGCTGTCTGTAATCTGATTATCCACAGCTTTATTTGCTGAGGCTTGCGATGCTGCACTATCCTTGCCCCTTGCAGCTATAAGCTTTGACAGATTCTCTATCGTGACAGGTATGTTATCTGACTCTAATGTGACAATGTCATCTGCGGTCGCCTCACCTAATACATCACAGGCTTTCTTTGCCATGTCAAATGTCAGACCATCTTGTGACATTGTAGCATCTGTAGCCTTTTTTCCCATTGCCAGTGCTTCTGTCACTGCCCTTGCATAAAAATCACTGCTCACATTTTCTTCTGCTGCGTTGATGCAGTCTACCTGATTCGCAAGCAGCACATTATCAGGTGTAACGGCTATATCTTCATCTATCAGCCATCTGCACTGATTCAGATTCTCATCACTACTGTCTATATGAGCTTCCTCTAATATCTGTTTAAGCTGTGGCTTAAGCTCCTCAAACAGCTCATCTGATATCTCCGTCATTTTGGTTTTCTGCCTGTAATCTTGTACCTGACTGCTGCTGTACGTAGCCTTGTATACATTGGAAACCGTCGGATTCATGTTATTTCTGACCAGATATGCCTTTGTCCCATTGGATATATTTGTAAGGCTCTTTGCCCGGTCTATGGCATCTGTACCTGCCTTTATATTATCATCTGTAGCAGGAATATCATATGCTTTCATCTGATTGACAAGCATGGCCGCTTCAGTCTGGCTTCCCGTGATGTCTGTGAGCTGCTCCTTGCTCAGATCATCTCCATATATGGATATATCTACACCTGCCTTTGCCAGCACTGCTTTTATCTTATCGGTCTCAGTGACAATGACATCGTAGCCGTCATCCTTTGCAGCTTTGTAATCATCACTCGTGGTGGTGCTTGCAGTGACAATCATATCATTTCGCCTGTTTTCTGAGGTCTGATTCATGTCATTTAGCAGATTTTCTGCCATAACTGTGCCATTGTTGTTCCCGGCTTCGTTTTTCGCCTGTGGTCTTGCATATATCGTATCCGACATATCAACAGAATTTGACGAACCGACAACAGCCGCCTTTTTTGACATATTGTCACTGCTGTCTGTCTTTATGTAGTCTGACACACGCATACCCGCTGTCATGTCATTTATGGTTTTTGTGTCCGTATTTTTCGTATCTGTGCTTTTATTAATCAAATTCTCTATCTGCATATTTCCTGCTCCGTGCCCTGCATATATACCATCTCTGCAGCCTTTATTTATGGATATTTTTTTCTCATATGTGAGGGGGTGGTTCTGAATAGTTATCTTTTTATTATATATCGACATATAATACTCAAAAATAAAGACCGCGCCCTAAATTGGCGCGGTCCTTTACCCTGCTATTTACCGGTATATTAGTATTTAAATACAGCAACTCCGTAAGGCGCAAGTGGATAAGCAAATGAAAATGGTCTGCCGTCACACTCTGATTTGACTGCCTTATAGTCCAGCTTCTTATATGACTGTTTTGCTGCCTTGCCTCTGCCCTTTGCAGCCTTCTTTACAGGCTCTTGTACCGTTTTGCCTGTAAACTTAGGATCCTCACTATCTAAAACAAGCTGATATGTCTTGCGCTTTGGCACTCCGACTCTGTAATCAGGTCTCTCTACCGGTGTGAAATTGATGACAAAGAGCATATTATTCTTGCCATCCTTGCTCTTTCTGATAAAGCTGAAGATGCTTCTGTCTGCATCGTTTGCATTTATCCATTCAAAGCCTTCCCAGCTTGAATCCAGCTCATACAGACAGCGGTTTCTCCTATAGAGGTGAAGCAGCTCCTTTACCCAGTTCTGGATCTTTTTATGCTCCGGATTCTCAAGCAGATACCAGTCGAGTTCTCTTTCCTCACTCCACTCCTGCTTCTGTGCAAACTCCTGTCCCATGAAAAGAAGCTTCTTTCCACAGTGTCCCATCATAAATGCATATCCTGCCATGAGGTTCTTGAATTTATCCCCTTCTAAGCCCGGCATTTTGTTGAGCATAGAACACTTCAGATGTACCACCTCATCATGTGACAGTACCAGAATATATTTCTCACTCTCATTATAGCTCATCGCAAATGTCATCTTGTTGTGGTTATTTTTACGGAAATATGGATCCAGCTTCATATAATCAAGGAAGTCATGCATCCATCCCATGTTCCACTTGTAGCTGAAGTTCAGTCCGTCTTCCTCTACCTTGCCTGTTACCTTTGGCCATGCGGTAGACTCTTCGGCTATCATTACAGTTCCGTGATTTCTTCCGAGTATAAGTGTGTTGATATGCTTGAAAAACTCTACTGCCTCAAGGTTCTTATTGCCTCCAAACTTGTTTGGCACCCACTGTCCGTCGTTCTTTCCATAGTCAAGATAAAGCATTGACGCAACTGCATCCACACGGAGTCCGTCTACGTGGTAATTTTCTATCCACATCAATGCACTTCCGATAAGGAAGTTCTTTACTTCATTCTTACCGTAGTCAAATATCTTTGTGCCCCAGTCGGGATGCTCTCCCTTTCTTGGGTCTGCATACTCATATGTGGCTGTTCCGTCGAAATTGGCAAGTCCATGCGCATCCTTTGGGAAATGTGCAGGTACCCAGTCGAGGATTACTCCGATATTATTTTTATGGCACTGATCAACAAAGTATGCAAAATCCTCAGGCTTTCCATACCTCGATGTAGGTGCATAGTAGCCTGTCACCTGATATCCCCATGAGCCATCAAACGGATACTCTGAAATACCCATAAGCTCAATATGTGTATATCCCATAGTTTTCACATAGGATACGAGTGATTTTGCAAGCTCCCTGTATGTATAAAAGCCCTCATCATCCCTGCCCGGATGTCTCATCCATGAGCCCGGATGGCACTCATATATAGCCATAGGTGAAGAATATACATCAGCATCTGACTTTGCTGCTCTCTTATCCATCCACTCTTTGTCAGTCCATGTGAAGTGCTCGATATCTGTGATGATTGACGCTGTTCCCGGACGAAGCTCTGCGTAGTTTGCGTATGGATCCGCCTTGTACAGCTTATCACCCTGTTCAGTGACTATAATAAACTTATACATCTGACCCTTTTGCGCTCCCGGTACAAAAAGCTCATACACTCCCATGGTTTCCGGCTCTACACGCTTCATCTCATGACTGGTCTCATTCCAGTCGTTAAACTCACCAAACACGTATACTTCCCTCGCATGTGGCGCCCAGACGTCAAAGCACACTCCTTTTTTTCCTTTACGCTCAGCTAAGTGAGCACCCATCTTCTTGTAGATATCATAGTGTGTTGCCTGACCAAACAGGTAACAATCCATTGCTGTAAAATTACACATATATATACCCCCCATAAGTATTTATTTTTCCCTGAAATGATCCTCTTTGAGTACAATTCGGTCATCATCTGTATATCGCTTGGCTGTCAGAATACTTATAGCCTTCTTCAGTCCGCTGTGAGCCTCCCTGTCTATGGCCTCGTCAATTATATCCTTGACCTCTGTCAGAGTGGTAGCCTGGTCTATCCTCTCAATATTGCTGATTCTGTTATGCAATGCCAGAATAGCCATCTCATCTATCTTATACCCAAGCTCTGCCGAGTACGATTTGGCAAACAATACGAGTTCATCATTTGTAAAAATAGGAACCGATATCTTTTCCGTGAACTTGGATGCAAAGCCCTCATCCATTGAGAGAGCCTTCTTTATACCCTTTGATGTATCCTCAAGTATATAGAGTGTTCCTGTAATATCATGCTCCATCAAAAATGATAGCTGGGCAGCTATGCTGCGGTCGATATCACCGGCTCTTTCTATGATGAGACAGCCTCCTGTTATCTTTCTGACTACCTGCTGCACATCCTTTTTATTGAGTGCGGCAGCATCAATCTTGCCCATCTTTCCTGTAAGCTGTTCACCATCTTTTTGTAATACCTTTATAAAGCTTGTGGCAAGCATTGTCTTTCCGCAACCCTGCTCGCCCTGTATAATGAGGTTGCCTGTGGATGCGTTTTCTTTCCTGTTGAAATGATCAAGTACTGCATTATATGCCTTGCAAATCTGATCCTCCATACCCTTTACCGGTATGAAATATGAAAATATAGCTTTCTGTTCGCTTGTAAGCTCTTTTATATGTTTTGTTTCTTTCAATTTCGAGTCATCTTCTTCGCTGTCTAAATCCTCCGGCAATGAAATATCCGGCATTTTTCTTGTCTTAGCCATATCCAGCTTCTTCTCCAGTCCCGGATTCTTTGCTGTCATCTTGGCTATTTCCTGCTCGATAAATAATGTCACATGATCAAAATCTCTCTTCTCAGAAACGTTTTCTTTCTCCTGTGAAGCCTCATCATCTGATGTATCATCATCGACATTTAACATATCATCTGTTATTTCAGGCATCATGGTAGTCGGCTGCGTGAATATCTCGTCTTTCTCAGACTCCTCTGCCACAATTATATCCTCCGGCTCTCCAACCGGTTCCTTTGCTTCATCTGCAGCATCTTCCGGTTCTTCCTGTGACTCCTGCACTTCGTCTATAGTATCTTCCGATGCTTCCTGCGGCTCCTGTGCTTCGTCTATAGTATCTTCCGGTGCTTCCTGCGGCTCCTGTACTTCATCCACAGTCTCATCTGCATAAAGCTCCTGCATATCCGGTTTCTGCTCTTCTTCAGGCTCCTTCACGGCAGCTTTCTGCTCTATAATATCAACCGGCACCTTCAAATACTCCTCCTCAAGAAGTTCCTTCGGAGTGACACCTGCATCCAGCTTTGGAATGACATCATTTAGTCTCTCCATGATGTCTCCTGCCTCCTGAAGTGCTCTTGCCTTAGCTGACTCAAGCTTCTGCTGCTCAGCCTCTTTAAGTGCAATTTCAGCCGCATGTCTGGTCTTTTCCCATTCTTCAAGCACATCCTGTATAGACATCTGTCCTGTAATCTGATGCTCAAGCTGAGTCTTTTCACTCATGACCATAGACATCTGTCCGTCAGCGTCTTCACCCAAAAGCTCCTTGAAATTCAACTTAAGTGAACCATCTATCTCTTCATCTGTAGCAATATGCTCTGTCTCTTCCGGCTGCTGTACATACTCTTCCTGCTCCTTTTCGAGCTTGAGATAAGGAATATCCTCAACTATCTTTTTGATGGTATCCATCGTATCAGCAACTTCATTCTTGCCCTTGGCCTCCATGATCTGCTGCATACCCTTGGCAATCTCCTGCTGTAAATTTACAGTATTGAACTTCTCCTGATTTACAGTAATCTGCGGAATAGTTACGTCATCATGCACTATCTCTCCGCCCTTTACCATCTCCATGGCACCTATCTCAGTGACCTCAGCCTCATCCTTTATCTTAGCCGGCTTTTCCTTCTCTGCCTTGAATCGTCTGTACTTTTCCTCCTGAGCCTTGGTAAGTGGCTGATAAAGCATCTTAAGCTCCAGCGCACGCTCCACATATGGTCCGTCTCCGAACCACAGAATGAGCTCATCGCAGGCATCTATACACTTATCGGCTTTTCCGGCCTTGTGGTATAGATATGCAAGCTCATATGCCCACTCCTCAGTGTATTCTTCATCCTTGTACTCTTCAAGAATAGTGATAAGCTCATCAAATGAAGCTCCCTGCCCTTTTTTAATGGCATATCTTAATACATACTTCATATCATCATGAGGCGCTATCTCAACAAACTCATCATAATACTCTGTAGCAGCATCATAATCACCCATCTTGATGGCGACCTCAGCCAGTCTGTATATAATCATCCTGCCGATTGGTGAACGGTCATAGGCCATTAAAAGTATGTCCCTTGCATCCTGGTATCTTTCGGCCTTCTCGTAGATTTCGCCGATTTTAACGAGTGTATTTACATTTTTAATTTTGTTCCAATTTATGCTATCCGCAATCTCTGCTGCGCTCATATAGCCCTCCTCGGCGCTTAGGGCTTTTATCTGATCCAGCTTGAGATTGTATTCGTATTTATCCACTTATTTCACCTACTCGTATTTAAGCTTATTATTTTTTGTATCTACGCCTGTTGTCTTTGTATAATCCCTTGTGTCCTCAGGAAGCTTCTTTTTCCTGAGAGCATAATTAACAACTCTTTTCACAATATAGTATATCACAGCAAAGGTCGGAACACCAAGTAACATTCCAAGAAAACCAAACATTCCTCCGCCGATTAGTATGGCAAACATAACCCAGAAGGTCGAAAGACCGGTAGATGAGCCAAGTATCTTAGGCCCTATTATATTGCCATCCACCTGCTGCAGCACGACAATAAATATCAGAAGATAAAGCGCATGCCACGGACTCTGAATTACTACTATGAGTAACGATGGAATTGCACCGATAAACGGTCCGAATACCGGAATCACATTTGTGACGCCGATAATCACTGCAACGAGCACCGATGATGGAATCCTTAAAATCAGACATCCGAAATATGCAATCACACCTATAATCAGTGAATCTATAATCTTACCGCTTATGAAGCCTCCAAAAATCTCATTTGTCTTTCTGATCGTCTCAATGATGATATTGCCTGTCTTTGGCTTGCAGACAGCATATATTATCTTTTTACTCTGTCCTGCGAGAGTCTCCTGAATACTCATCACATAGACCATCACGATTATTCCGATAATGAAATTGAATAAACCTCTGACTACCGAAATCACACCGGTTGTAATCTGTGCAACATACTTCTGTGCCTCAGGAATCAGCTTTTCTGTGGCATAATCCTCAATGTAGTCGGTTGCATTCTGTAAACCTGTGCTCGCGAGCTCAGCAATTTTGCTGTCCCCGAAATTGCCGTTCTTTATCATGTTAATGAATGCCGCAACATCATTTGGCAGTGTCTTCATAAGTCCTGATATACTTGCTATGACAGAAGGCACAATAGCCGCAATGAGGAGCGAAATAATCGCTACCAGAATAATAACCGAGCCTGTGATTGCAAGAGCTCTTGAAACCTTTCGCAGCTTGCTTTCGCTTTTCATCTTTTTGGAAAGAAGCTTTTTAAAGCATCTTTCCAGCCACAGCATGACAGGATTCATCAGGTATGCAAGCACAAGTCCCATTATAATAGGCATTGCTGCCGCAAGCAGCTTGCTCCATATGCCTGCAAAGCCCTCAAATCTGTACAGTGCAAAGAAAAACAGTATACTGACTGCAAACGTGACAAATACCATGACACCTATTCTGATCAGATGTGGCCATTCCTCACGCCCCGGGTGCGAATTCTGCTTCGCACCCTTATCTGCATTTATCTCAATGTTTGATTTTTTACCAGCTTTTCCGGTTTCTTCCATCGGATTAAACTCTCCTTATTTACGGTTATAGTTGATGAGACATCCCTTTAATATTATCTCTCTTTCATCATCTGTGAGCTCACCCATCTTCAGTGTAAATGGCTTTAATTCACCATCCTTGACAACATATGCCTCAAACTCCGTCTTTGCATCCTCTATTTCCTTCTTGATTCCCGGAAGGAAGATATAGTCGAGATTGTGGAACGGAAGCTCTCCCTCATCGATGATGAATGGAAGCATTCCCCAGTTGATAAGGTTTGAACGATATCTCTTTGTGGCATACTCGTTTGCGATATTTGCCCAGCCTCCGAGTACCTTCTGGCAGCTGGCAGCCTGCTCTCTTGCTGAGCCGTCACCCGGCTTAACAGCAAAAATTGTACTTCCGAAGCCCATATTCTCATGGCTTGCCTCAGGGAATTTTTTCTTTACTACTCCCATGATTTCAGCAACCTCAGGAACAGCCTTTCCTGCGCACTCACCACTCTCTATAGCCTTCTGGGCCTTCTGGATTTCCTTTGCTCTGCCTACATACTCAGGATCCTTTCTTGAAAGTGCGAACTCTGCAAGTCCAAGAGGGTTTGAACGATATGATGATGTCTCTCCTGAAGGAATGAGCTCATCTGTTGTAGTAACAGGATCATGAATCTCTGAAACCACCTTAAGGAGCATATTCTCAGGAAGCGCGCTCATTGCCGGCCAGTCCTTGATGTTTGGTCCGAACTGGATTTCAACTGAAGGATCTGCCACTCCATGGCTGTCAAATACACGGTTCTCATATATAGTCTTGTCAAAGAAATATTTTGGCTTTGTAAAGTTGACATCAATATCCGCTGCTGATGTAAGGAAGCCCTTGTTTGCTGCTGTTGCAGCGATTGAACGTGCATCCATGAGTGCCACTGAGCTGATCTGTCCGTTCTGTACCTTAGAACCCTCTCTGTTAGGGAAGTTTCTTGTTGAATGACGGATAGAGAATGCGTTGTTGGCAGGTGTATCTCCTGCACCAAAGCAAGGTCCGCAGAAAGCAGTCTTTACGATTGCACCTGTCTCAAGAAGCTTTGCTACAGCTCCGTTTTTCACAAGCTCCATGTATATTGGAGTAGATGCCGGGTAAACACTCAGTGTAAACTCGTCTGCTCCGATTGAATGTCCGTTTAATATGTCAGCCGCATCGCAGATATTCTCAAATCCACCGCCTGCACAGCCTGCGATGATTCCCTGGTCTACATACAGTTTTCCGTCTCTTACCTTACTCTTTAAATCAAGCTTCACCTTGCCGTCAAAGCTTACCTCAGCTCTCTTCTCACAGTCATCGAGAATATCCATGAGGTTTGCATTGAGCTCATCGATAGTATAGGTATTGCTTGGGTGGAATGGCATAGCTATCATTGGGCGGATCTGGCTTAAATCAATCTCAATAAATCTGTCGTAGTAAGCCACCTCACCCGGATTAAGCTCCTTGTGGTCCTCAGCCCTACCGTGAATCTCAAAGAATTCCTTAACCTGGTCATCTGTTCTCCAGATAGAAGAAAGACATGTAGTCTCTGTTGTCATAACATCGACACCTATACGGAAGTCAACGCTCAGATTAGACACACCCGGTCCTACAAACTCCATAACTTTGTTCTTTACAAATCCGTTTCCGAATACCTCTCCGATAATTGCAAGTGCGACATCCTGTGGTCCAACGCCCTTGATTGGCTCTCCTGTCAGGTAAATGCCTACTACCTCAGGCATATCAATATCATATGTCTGTTCAAGAAGCTGCTTAACAAGCTCAGGTCCACCCTCGCCGACTGCCATAGTACCAAGTGCACCATAGCGCGTATGTGAATCAGAACCAAGTATCATTTTTCCGCCGCCGGCAAGCATCTCTCGTGCAAACTGATGGATAACTGCCTGATGAGGTGGTACATAGATTCCACCGTACTTCTTTGCACATGTGAGACCAAACATGTGGTCATCCTCATTGATTGTTCCACCAACTGCACAAAGGCTGTTGTGACAGTTTGTAAGTACATACGGGATAGGGAATTTCTCAAGTCCTGAAGCTCGTGCTGTCTGGATGATACCTACAAATGTGATATCATGCGATGTAAGCTTATCAAACTTAATCTGAAGCTTGTCCATATTGCCGGATGTATTGTGCTCCTTTAAAATACCGTAAGCAATTGTCTCCTGCTTAGCTGTCTGTTTATCGATGTCCATGCCGGTCTTGCTTTTGACAGCTGCCTGAGCCTCTGGTCCATCAATTATTACTTCCTTACCGTTTAAAAGGTAAGCACCATTTTCATATAATTTCACTTATTCTACCTCCGTATGTGTATTTCAAAATTCTTTTATTTACTATTATATAATATTATAGGTAATTGTGGCAATAAATAAATCACCATCTACCTTAATTTCGAATTTTCCTCCCATCAAATGGGTCAGATTCTTTGCAATCGAAAGTCCAAGTCCACTTCCTTCAGTGGTTCTCGACCTCTCTCCCCTCACAAAACGCTCTGTCAGGTCTACATTTCCGTTGCTTACTATGTCAAGCTCGTTCTTAGACACATTCTTTATTGTAAAAACTGCCTTTGTATCTGCCTTTTCAAGCTCTACATACACTCTGGTATTTTCCAGTGCATATTTTGCGGCATTAGTATACAGATTTTCAATAGAGCGGTAAAGCTGACGCCCATCCGCATATATAAATATCTGTTCTGATGGAATTTTTGTAACTATTGTCAGATTTCTCGACTCAAAGCGCTCATTGAATTCACCTCCGGTCTGGTATAAAAGCTCAACCAGATCAAGCTTTTGCATATTGAGCTTCACATTTCCCGAGGTAATCTTTGATGTCTCTACCAAATCCTCTGTAAGCTGCTTTAAGCGCTGTGACTTTTCCTCCAGCACATGTATATAGTATTTGGCATTTTCATTTTCCAGATTTTCCCTCTTAAGCAGGTCAACATAGTTGACTATTGAAGTCAGAGGTGTCTTTATATCGTGTGATACGTTTGTTATTAAGTCTGCCTTTAATTTTTCATTTTTAAGACTCTCATTTACCGAGCTCATAAGACCCTGGCGTATATGGTTGACAGCCTCCGCCACCTTTTTCTGCTGCCCATGAAACTCATTGACATTGAGTGTAGTGTCAAGCGCTCCTTCCGAGATAGCTTCAAGAGCCTCCTGTATACGCATTATCTCTTTGGTTTTTTGTGTGTGGATATCCTTTTTCTCAATAACCCTTTTCAAAAGCTCATAGCCCTTGTACATCAGGCTGTGTGTGCAAAGTATATTGCCTTTTATCTTCCTTACAATGCTCTGGTATAAAATAATAAAAGCCAGATCAAACAAAAAAGTAAATGTGCCTGCCGTCATAATGAGTGATGCATAATCAAAATGCTGGTTTTTTACGCCTGAAATCACTTTTCCCATAAATACCATGAGCAGTGTAAATATCACTAGCATCACATCAGAGTATACCTTGTCAATCGGTAAATAGTATATCGTGTAATCATCCTCTGATTTTCTGCCTGCCACGTTTGCCATATATGCCAGGCTCACAAAGCTGCCTACCAGGCCCGCAAGCGATATTAGTGTATATATATCAATATTTTCATGAGCATCGTGCCTGAATGCATAGCCTGTGGCAAACACTCCTGTCACCATAAGTATCATGCATAGCTGATGTAAAACTATGACCGCTGCTTTTTTTCCTATCGTATACTGCTTCATTTGTTGTCCTCTATCTTATAGCCTACTCCCCAGACCACCTTCAGATATCGCGGCTCCTTAGGATTTATCTCTATTTTTTCCCTGATATGTCTGATGTGCACAGCAACTGTATTGTCGGCGCCTATCGCCTCCTCGTTCCATATACTCTCATATATTTCATTTATTGAGTAGACCTTTCCCTTGTTTTTAAGGAGTAAAAGCAGAATATTGTACTCAATCGGTGTGAGCTTTACCTCCTCGCCATCCACAGTCACCTTTTTTAAATCATCATTTACCAAAAGGCCTCCGGCTTCATAAACCTTGTCTCCGGCTGCATCATTGCTTGACAGAGTGGTATATCTGCGAAGCTGCGACTTTACCCTCGCCACAAGCTCAAGCGGATTAAAAGGCTTTGTGACATAATCATCAGCCCCCACATTGAGGCCTAAAATCTTGTCAGCATCCTCTGTCTTTGCCGATAGAATGATTATCGGCACCCTGCTTTCCTTTCGTATCTGCAGAGTAGCTCTTATTCCGTCGAGCTTTGGCATCATGACATCTATTATCATGAGGTCTATTTTTTTATTCTTCATAATTTCAACCGCCTGTATGCCATCGTAAGCCTTCTCCACGTCGTAGCCCTCCTGCATCAGGTAAATCTCAATTGCCTCAACTATTTCCTTGTCGTCATCACAAACTAATATTGTCATATTATCCTCCTTCTATGAATTTTGAACAGAAACCTTCTCCTGCCGTTAGTCAGCTATATTTTATCAGATTATCTACTTTGTTTTTCTTAAAATCTGCTTAATATTACCCACTTTAAATATAAGCCAAAAAGCAGCCGTTCTGTTTTGAACTGCTGCTTTATATTACATAGGCGTGTTTCATTTCCCTTTATTTCCGGTGATGCTCTGCCACATTCTGTGGATGCCGGCTGTGAGCTCCTTCCCTTCCATTGTGTTGATAACAGGTGGATTGCCGGCATCCTTGGCTTCATCCTTATCATTGCCATGATTTGATCCGGCATCAGGTGTATCGTCTGCAAGCTTCACTTCACCCACTACACCATCTCCCAGGTCCTCGCCCTCAGCAAGTCCCAGTTTTCTGATATAATCCATATTTACCTTGATTTCAGTCTGTCTGTTTGCATAGATAGACTTCTCTTCATTGTCAATAGTACGCTCCTCTGCAGGTTTACCTGCATTTTTCTGACGTTCTATCTCCTTATTTCTGTCATCGATAATCTTAAGATACTTCTCCGTATCGGACAAATCCTGAAGCTGTCCCTTGAGCTCATACTGGTTAGTTTTAACTATCTTCTCCTGTTCTGCAATCTTATCCTTCATATTCTTGCATAGCTTTTCAAGTGACTCGTTGGTATCATTGATGATATCACGCACTCTTGAAAGCGCCTCATCCGTATAGATAACCGATGCTGCATACACATCCTCAGCCTTTCTGCTTGCATCCCAGACTATCTGATCACCCTTCTTTCTGAACTCTCTCTCTGCGTGATTGCGACTCTGCTCAGTAAGCTCATACTCATCCTGCATTGCATATATACACTTATTCAGCTCAGCAAGTAAATCTATCATTTGCTGCTTGTTTATGATCACCCTGCTCGGCTCCGGCTTATACGGCTCCGCCTTTGAGAGCATGATATGAATTTCTCTTAGTACCTTTTCTGTTTTATCGTTCGCATTCATTTTCTATTTCCTCGGATTTAAATTAACATTATAACTATTCAGGGTGTTTCTGAATACTCACCACTTACCCATATTTTATATGAAAATCCGCTTCTCGTAAATAGCCAAATGAATAATAATAGCTACTGATTACAGCCCTTTATAATTAAATCAATCCCGCTGCCGCATTTCTCAGCTCATCTGCCGCATGCTTTATCTCGGCAGCCTGCTCTTCGCTCACATTTCCGGGCTTTGTCCTTGAAATAAGCTTCTTCACATACGAAAGCGATGATTTCACACTTTTTTTCTGTGCGCTGTCCATAGCCTTTCTTTTTTCCTTGTCAGCCATGACATTTTCCACCTGGCGCACAAGCGTATCAGCCTCACTTCTTGCATCAATATAAGCCTTTCTCTGTCCGTCTGTTGCCTCATACTCCTGCGCCTCACGGATAGCCTGCTCAATCTCAGAATCAGACAAATTTGAGCTTGCGGTAATCGTAATCTCCTGATGCTTTCCTGTGCCCAGGTCCTTTGCAGAAACCTGCACAATGCCGTTTGCATCTATATCAAACGTCACCTCTATCTGCGGCACACCTGCCGGAGCCGGCTTGATGCCCTTTAGCCTGAAGTTTCCAATCAGCTTATTGTCCCTTGCAAACTGCCTCTCACCCTGCAGTACCTTTATATCTACAGAGGTCTGGAAGCTTCCTGCAGTTGTAAAAATCTGGCTGTATCTCGTAGGAATAGTCGTATTTCTGTCAATAATTTTGGTTGAGACACCACCGACCGTCTCAATTCCGAGTGAAAGCGGTGTGACATCCATCAATATAATCTCTGCCGCACTGCTGCCTGCGACAATTGCTCCACCGAGCTTGCCACCCTGTACTGCTGCACCGAGTGCCACGCACTCGTCAGGATTTAGGTTATGTGAAGGCTCTTTTCCTGTAATTCTTCTGACCTCCTCAACAACAGCCGGCACACGTGTCGAGCCTCCTACCAACAGCACCATTCCAAGCTCTGCTGCACAAATCCCCGCATCTGAAAGTGCCTGATTTACAGGAATAGCAGTTCTCTCCACCAGATCCTTTGTTATCTCATTAAACTCAGCCCTTGTGAGGTTCATCTCCATGTGGACCGGCTGTCCCTTTACAGTGGTGATAAACGGCAGGTTGATAGTGGTTGAGGATGAGGATGAAAGCACCTTTTTTGCCTTCTCAGCCTCCTCCCTGACACGCTGCATAGCAGTATTATCCTTTCTCAGATCCACATTCTGCTGTCTGTAAAACTCTGTGACAAGATAATTCGTGATTCTCTCATCAAAATCATCTCCACCCAGATGATTATCACCGGCTGTGGCAAGCACCTCTATCAGATTGTCCCCTATTTCGATAACAGACACATCGAAGGTTCCTCCTCCGAGGTCGTAGACAAGAATTTTCTGCTGCTGTCCGTGGTCCAGTCCGTATGCGAGTGCCGCAGAGGTTGGCTCATTTATGATTCGAAGCACATTAAGCCCCGCAATCCTTCCTGCATCCTTAGTTGCCTGCCTCTGCGCATCCGAAAAATATGCAGGAACTGTGATTACAGCGTCTGTCACTGCCTCTCCAATATAGTCCTCTGCATCCTTTTTCAGCTTTCTGAGAATCATAGAAGAAATCTCAGGAGCTGAATACAGCTTTCCATCCACCTTTGCCCTGAAATCGCTTCCCATCTGTCTCTTTATTGAGAAAAATGTCCTGTCCACATTGACTGCTGCCTGCCTCTTTGCAGCCTCGCCAACCAGTCGCTCTCCATTCTTTGTAAAAGCCACTACAGACGGAGTTGTTCTCTGACCCTCGCTGTTAGTTATGACTACCGGCTGATTGTTCTCCAATACTGCCACACAGCTGTTTGTTGTTCCTAAATCTATACCTATAACCTTGCCCATTTTATGCCTCACTGTTTACTAATGTTTATTTTCTGAATAGTTACATCTTAATAATACTTTATGCTTCGAAAATTCACTCGTCAAGGCATGAGGCTGTTATTTCAGAGAATGTTTATACTTTTAATTTTTAATACACAACATAACAACAAAGGCACCGCCGAAGCAGTGCCTTTGTTGATTAGTTTATAGGTTGGATTAAAAAATGATAATTGAGGATTGCTTATTCACTTACTTTCTTTTTGAGTAATCCGAGTAATCCACATGCAATGAAAGATCCGATTACTAATGCAACAAGATACATTAACGGATTTCCGATTGTAGGAACTACAAAGATTCCTCCGTGAGGTGCCATGAGTGTACATCCAAATGCCATTGAAAGTCCTCCTGCCACTGCTGAACCGACTACACATGCCGGAAGGACATGAAGCGGATCAGATGCTGCGAATGGGATTGCACCCTCTGTGATAAATGATAATCCCATGATAAAGTTCGTAGGTCCTGCCTTTCTCTCCTCTGCTGTGAACTTGTTCTTGAAGAAGATTGTTGCAAGAGCGATTGCGAGTGGTGGAACCATACCACCAATCATAACTGCTGCCATGATATTGTAGTTTCCGGCAGCGATTGAAGCTGTACCAAATACATAAGCGGCTTTGTTTACAGGGCCACCCATATCTACTGACATCATTCCTCCGAGAAGTACTCCGAGCACTACTGCGCTTGCACCGTTAAGTCCATTAAGACCATTGTTGATAGCTGTATTTAAAGCTCCGATTGGAGGCTCAACTACAAACTGCATTATAACGCCTA
>OJNX01000921.1_pt1 | contig 18164 bp, 20 predicted proteins | sample 1598021 | NCBI WGS metagenome assembly OJNX01 (sample SAMN01915227, study PRJEB22387) | human gut metagenome | isolation source: stool | host: Homo sapiens | place: USA | reverse complement strand
GTGTCAAGTCTTGTATAGCTTTTCTTGAAATATGGAAAAAATATGATAATATGATATAAAATGCAGTTCAGTTAAGCGATGACAGGGGCGCTTTTAGCAGCCTCAGGAAAAGGAAGCGGAAATGAAGATTAATAAAAAAGCATTATTACTGGGTACAATGGCATTTGTGCTTGTGGCAGCATCGGGCATGGTAAGTGCATATGCAAGCGGTTCGTCAGGCACAAAGAAGGCAAAGGTACAGACAATTACAGATGGTGTGTGCATTGGCAGTGTGGATGTAGGCGGTATGACAAAGGAAGAAGCAAAAAAAGCAGTTGATGCCTATGTTGACAGCATAAAGGATACATCCTTTTCATTAAAGGGCGCCAATGGTTCCTTTGATGCAACAGCACAGGAAATGTCTGTTTCGGCGGACAGTGATGCAGCGGTGGATGAGGCTCTTTCAGTGTGCCATGAGGGCAGCCTGATTGACAGATTTGTGGAGTCAGAGGAGCTCAAAAAGGGCAATGTTGCCGTCAATATGTATCTGTCGGTTGATAAACAAAAGACCGCAAAGATGATTTATGACAAGAGCGACGAGCTTAATATAAAGGCAGTTGACAATTCGCTGCAGAGAAACGGTGACAGCTTCGATTTTGTCCCGGGACAGGAAGGCAAAGAGGTTGATGTGGTAAAATCTGTCTATGCCATAAATGATTTTTTGCAGAATAGCTGGGATGGTTCGGCGAATGAGATAGAGCTGGTCACAAATACGGTTCAGCCGAGGGGTTCAAAGGAAGAGCTCTCAAAGATTAAGGATAATCTGGGAGGCTTTTCTACCGATTTCAGCAGCTCGGCAGCAGGGCGTGCAACCAATGTAAAGAACGCATGCAGCCTGATAAACGGCAGTGTCATATATCCGGGGGAGCAGTTCTCGGTTTACGAGGCTATCAGCCCTATCACAACTGACAACGGCTATCAGATAGCAGGCGCATATGAGAACGGTCAGGTAGTTGACTCGGTAGGTGGAGGTGTGTGTCAGGTTGCGACCACTCTCTACAATGCGGTTATAAGGGCTGAGCTTGACATAGTGCAGCGCTACAACCATTCCATGATAGTAAGCTACGTAAAGCCATCTGACGATGCGGCAATCGCAGGTACCTACAAGGATCTTAAGTTTAAAAATAATCTGGACAATCCGGTGTATATAGAGGGCTATTGCAGTGGTGGAGTCATCACCTTCAATGTGTACGGAGTGGAGACGAGACCGGCAAACAGGGAAATTTCATTCAGGAGTGAGACGATTTCCGAGGAGGATCCGGTTACGCAGTTTAAGTTTGATGCAGGTCAGCCGGTCGGTTATTTCAACACCGAGCAGTCTGCGCACAAGGGACTGACCGCAAGGCTCTGGAAGACGGTCACAGTCGATGGTGCAGTGCAGAGCGATGAGGTATTCAACAACAGCAAGTACAAGTCATCACCGAAAATCGTGACGGTTGGTACAGCAGGAGCATCAGCGGAGGTTGTTGCGCAGCTTCAGGCGGCGGCAGCGGCTAATGATGAGGGCTCGGTTAAATCCATTGCTGCGTCTGCGGCAGCAGCGGCTCAGGCAGCACAGGCTCAGGCAACCCAGACACAGGATCCAAACGCGGCAGCTCAGACACAGAGCGCGCAGACACAGACTACAGATCCGAATGCAGCAGGGCAGACACAAGGTGCTCAGACACAGCCGACAGACCAGAATGCGGCAGGACAGGCACAGGGAGCACAGACGCAGTAAATGCCCGCAGGTAGTTGTTTCTGATGTAGTTATTTGCAATCAATGCACCGGGCTGCAACAGTATACAAAACATATTATTATTAGGAACAGGAAAACACATGAAAAACGGTAAAATATCAGAGTCGGTTTTAAAGCGCTCTGTCTTAAAACAACTTCATACCAAAAGCGACAGAATACTTTTTAAACCGGCAGTAGGTGAGGACTGTGCGGTGATTTCCATGCAGGCAGGCGGCCAAACTAAGTTAGTTACTGCTGCTCAGACGTTCACGCTTGATGTATCGGATAAGCATGTGCGTGCTAACTGCGCAGTTTATGATGCATTGAACAATATTTATGCCATGGGGGCAGGTCCTATTGGGATAGAGCTGGCACTGCTTGTACCTACCACAGAAAACGAAGCCGTGCTTCGCGAGACGGTGAGAGCGATTGATGCTGTATGTGAGGAAGCAGGCATCGTGGTGCTTGGTGGGCATACACAGGTGAGCCGTGCGGTGAAGAATATCGTGGTGACAGTTACAGCAATAGGTGAGGCCTATGAGCAGGCGCTTACACCATCATCGGCAGCAGCACCGGGCATGGACGTAATAGTGACAGGCTATGTGGGGCTTGAGGGCACCGCAATTCTTGCAAATGAGAAAAGAGCCGAGCTTGAAACGAGATTTTCCAAGGCATTTATAGATAAATCAGCAGCATATATAGACCATATTTCCACCGCAATGGAGGCTGCATCCGCGATTGGCGCCGGTGTGGCGGCAATCCATGACGCTTCGCAGGGAGGCATCTTTGGAGCACTCTGGGATATGGCAGAGGCTTCGGGAATTGGTCTTGACATCGATTTAAAGAAGCTCCCTATCAGGCAGGATACGATTGAAATAAGTGAATTTTTTGACATAAACCCGTATAAGCTTTTGTCAGGAGGAAGTCTGATAATCATAGCTGCAGATGGTACCCGCGTGGTCAGAGAGCTTGAGAAAACAGGACAAAATGCTGTTATAGTCGGTGCCACAACCGATTCAAACGACAGAGTGCTGATTTCCGGCGAGGAGAGACGATTTTTGGAGACTGCCCAGACTGACGAGATATACAAGGTTTTCAACTAATATATTTGAATCAGGAGAATATATATCATGAGAGAAAAGATATTAACATTTATAGAGAAAAACAGCAGGATAAACCTGAAGGAGCTTGCAATCATGCTTGGTGTGGATGAGGCAAGTGTGGCAAACGAGATTGCTGCTATGGAGCAGGAGAATGTCATCTGCGGATATCACACACTGATTGACTGGGACAAGGCAGGTCTTGAGAAGGTCACAGCCATGATAGAGGTCAGAGTGACACCACAGCGCGGCATGGGCTTCGACAAGATTGCCGAGCGTATATACAACTATCCTGAGGTGAAGTCTGTATACCTTATCTCAGGCGGCTTCGACCTCATGGTCACACTCGAAGGTAAGACTCTGCGTGAGGTATCACAGTTTGTGACAGATAAGCTTTCTACACTGGATCAGGTGCTTTCGACAAAGACAAACTTTATTCTGAAGAAATACAAGGACCATGGAACTATCATGGCGGCACCTGTCAAATCCGATGAAAGGGGAATTATGTCATAATGAGAGACCCTTTATCCAGTACAATAAAGACTATCCAGCCATCGGGCATCCGTAAGTTTTTTGATATAGTGAGCGAGATGAAGGATGCGATTTCGCTCGGAGTAGGTGAGCCTGATTTTGACACACCGTGGCATATCAGGGATGAGGGCATATATTCCCTTGAAAAGGGACGCACCTTCTACACCTCAAATGCCGGACTTAAGGAGTTAAAGGTTGAGATTGCAAGATATCTCGACAGAAGATACGGCATGACATATGATTACAACAAAGAGATCATGGTAACTGTCGGCGGCAGCGAGGCTATAGATATTGCACTGCGCGCCATGCTCGATGCGGGAGATGAGGTGATTATCCCACAGCCAAGCTATGTTTCATATGTGCCATGTACTGTTTTGGCAGGAGGCGCACCTGTGATTGTGGAGCTCAAGGAGGAAAATGATTTCAGGCTGACAGCCGAGGAGCTTGAGGCTGTTATCACTCCAAAGACAAAGATACTTATCATGCCTTTCCCTAACAACCCTACAGGCGCTATCATGGAAAAAGCAGACCTTGAAGCAATCGTTCAGGTGGTTAAGGAGCATGATCTGTTTGTGATAAGTGACGAGATTTATTCGGAGCTTACATATGTGGATAAGCATGTATCTATAGCATCGTTTCCGGGAATGAAGGAGCGCACAGTGCTCATAAACGGTTTTTCCAAGGCATATGCCATGACAGGCTGGAGGCTTGGATATGCATGTGCACCTGAGACAATTTTAAAGCAGATGCTAAAGATTCATCAGTTTGCAATCATGTGTGCGCCGACCACGAGCCAGTATGCGGCTGTCGAGGCTATGAAAAACGGTGATGAGGATGTTGCACAGATGAGGGAGGAATACAACGGCCGCAGACGATATGTGCTTCACCGCTTTAAGGAGATGGGGCTTAAGTGCTTTGAGCCTTTCGGAGCTTTTTATGCGTTCCCAAGCATCAAGGAGTTTGGCATGACATCCGATGAGTTTGCCACAAAGCTTCTAAACAGCAAGAAGATTGCCGTGGTTCCGGGAACTGCATTCGGAGAGTGCGGCGAGGGCTTTTTACGTATATCATATGCATATTCGCTTGATGATTTAAAGGAGGCGCTCGGCCGCATTGAGGAGTTTGTCACAGAGCTTCGCGCCGGGATGGATAATAAATAGTTTAAATTGACAGGAGACAAAATGGCAAAGCTGAACATAGTGTTACATGAGCCGGAAATTCCGGCAAATACAGGAAATATCGGAAGAACCTGCGTCGCGACAGGCACGAGGCTTCATCTTATAGAGCCGCTTGGATTCTCACTTTCAGAGAAGGCACTAAAGAGAGCCGGAATGGATTACTGGAAGGACCTCGATGTCACCACATATGTGGACTGGGAGGATTTCCTTGAGAGAAATCCGGGCGCAAAGATATATTATGCGACAACAAAGGGCAGACATGTATACTCTGATGCTCATTTTGAGCCCGACTGCTATATTATGTTTGGCAAGGAAAGCGCAGGCATTCCGGAGGAGATACTAAAGGAGCATCCGGATGAGTGCATCAGGATACCGATGATAGGTGAGACAAGGTCACTTAATCTGTCAAATTCAGTAGCTATCGTGCTCTACGAGGCATTGAGACAGAATAATTTTGATCATATGAGGCTTGAGGGAGAGCTTCATCACCTGAGCTGGGATGACTAAATCAAGCGGCAAAGCGCATATTTTTGGCAGCTATTTGGGCTTTAACAGCTATGATAATTGTAAATACGGTAGATTTTTAGGAAAAAGAAATGGGCATAATTAAAACAAGCAAATTAGTACATGAATTTATACGAAGAGACGAGGAAGGCAATGTAGAGTCAATCACTACAGCACTCGACAACGTAAACCTCGACATAAAAGAGGGACAGTTTATTGCAATCCTCGGTCACAATGGTTCAGGAAAATCAACTCTTGCAAAGCATATCAATGCACTTCTTGCGCCGAGCGACGGCACCATATGGGTGGATGGCATGGATGTGTCAAAGGAAGAAAATGTCATACCTGTCAGGAAAAGTGCAGGTATGGTTTTCCAGAATCCCGACAATCAGATTATCGCCAATGTCGTGGAGGAGGATGTGGGCTTTGGACCTGAGAATATCGGTGTGCCGACAGATGAAATCTGGCAGCGCGTGGACTATGCACTAAGGGCTGTCGGTATGACAAAGTACCGCACACATTCACCGAACAAGCTCTCCGGAGGACAGAAGCAGCGTGTGGCAATCGCGGGAGTTGTGGCAATGGAGCCAAAATGCATAGTATTTGACGAGCCTACAGCCATGCTTGACCCAAACGGCCGCAAGGAGGTCATAGCCACAGCCCATGAGCTCAATAAGAAAAAGGGCGTGACCATCATTCTCATCACCCATTACATGGAGGAGGTGGTCGGCGCAGACCATGTCTATGTCATGGAAAAGGGCAAGGTGGTCATGGACGGCACACCGCGTGAGATTTTTTCAAGGGTGGACGAGCTGAAGGAGCACAGGCTTGATGTGCCGCAGGTGACACTGGTAGCCGATGAGCTCAAAAAGGCAGGGCTTGATATCCCTGATGGAATCCTGACGAGAGAAGAACTTGTAAATGCGCTTGTTGCGCTGAAAAACAGATAGGCGGGAGAAAATATGTCAATAATTCTAGATCACATAAACTATTGCTACAGTGCCGACTCAGCCTACAAGGTGCAGGCACTTAAGGATGTAAGCCTTGAGATAAATGATGGAGAGTTTATTGGAATAATCGGTCACACCGGTTCTGGAAAATCCACACTTATCCAGCATATGAACGGCCTTTTGAAGGCGACAAGCGGTCATATATACTACAATGGACAGGATATATATGACAATGATTATGATTTAAGCAAGCTGCGTCACAAGGTGGGGATGGTGTTCCAGTATCCGGAGCATCAGCTTTTTGAGACAACCAACTTTGAGGATGTATGCTTTGGACCGAAAAATCAGGGGCTCGATAGAAAAACAGTGGAGCTAAGAGCCTATGAGGCACTGCAGAATGTACATTTTCCGGAGGATCTCTACTATCAGCCACCATTTGATTTGTCCGGAGGACAAAAAAGGCGTGTAGCCATAGCAGGAGTACTTGCAATGCACCCTGACGTACTTATACTCGATGAGCCGACAGCGGGACTGGATCCTGCGGGCAGAGATGAGATACTGGGACTGCTTTTACAGATGAAAAAGGATCTGGGTATTACAATCATACTCGTATCACACAGCATGGAGGATGTTGCGGAGTATGTGGATCGCATCATTGTTATGAATTCAGGAGAGGTGATGTTTGACGGAGTGCCGAAGGAGGTATTCTCACACTACAAGGAGCTCGAGGCAGTCGGACTTGCAGCACCGCAGGTCACATATCTGATGCATGATCTGGCGGAAAAGGGTATACCGGTTGACCTTTCGGCGACGACAGTTGCGGAGGCGAGGGACTCAATACTAAGAGCCTTTAAATAGCTCACCAATGCTGACATTTTGATACAAATTATGAGGAAGGAATACAAAAATGATTCGTGATATTACCATAGGCCAGTATTATCCGGCGCAGTCGCCAATACATAAACTGGACCCAAGAGTAAAGCTTTTCGCAACACTTATATATATTATTGCGCTGTTTTCCTACAAAGGAATAGCCGGTGTGCTGTTTATAGTTGCCGCGCTTGCCGCAGTTATAAAGATTTCGAAGGTGCCCTTTAAGTTCATGGTAAAGGGACTCAAATCCATTATAATACTGCTGCTTTTTACAGCATGCTTCAGCGTGTTTTTCACACAGGGAGAGTATACAATCTGGGAGTACGGTATACTGCACATTTCTGACACGGGACTGATAAATGCAGCAACCATGATGATACGACTTGTGCTGCTCATTATAGGAACCTCGCTCATGACACTCACCACCACACCAAACCAGCTCACGGACGGTCTTGAGAAATCACTGGGCTTTTTAAACAAAATACATGTTCCGGTGCATGCGATAGCCATGATGATGTCTATAGCCCTTCGTTTTATTCCAATCCTTATTGAGGAGACGGACAAAATAATGAAAGCACAGATGGCAAGAGGAGCTGATTTTGAGCATGGAAATATCATAAAAAGAGCAAAGAGCATGGTGCCTCTTTTAGTGCCGCTTTTCGTATCGGCATTCAGGCGTGCAGATGACCTTGCAATGGCCATGGAGGCCAGATGCTACAATGGTGGAGAGGGCAGGACAAAGATGAAGCCGCTCGTATATGAAAAGGACGATAAAATAGCATATCTTTTCATATTTGCGTTTTTAGCGGTTGTGATAGTGCTTAGAATCCTTCTGCCGGTGAATCTGGGCAATCTTATTTTCAGATAGTGAAATAGATAGTGCAGCCATAACAGGAGAGATATATGCGTGTAAAAATGATTGTAGCCTACGATGGCACAAATTACTGCGGCTGGCAGATACAGCCAAACGGCATAACAATTGAGCAGGTATTAAACGAGCACCTGAGCCGCCTGTTAAAGGAGGATATAAAGGTGACAGGAGCAAGCCGCACCGATGCGGGAGTGCATTCACTTGGAAATGTGTGTATGTTTGACACCAATACCCGCATGCCGGCGGAAAAGATATCGTATGCACTGAATCAGAAGCTGCCGGAGGATATAGTGGTGGTCGATTCCTGTGAGGTAAGCGATGATTTTCATCCACGCTTCTCAAAGAGCCGTAAAACCTATGAATACCGCATATTAAATGCGAGGTTCAGAAATCCGACACGCAGGCTTGACACATATTTCTATCATTATCCGCTTGACACAGAAAAGATGAGTGAGGCTGCAAAATATCTTATAGGAGAGCATGATTTTGCAAGCTTCTGCTCGGCAAACTCGCAGGCACAGACCACAGTCCGCACGATATATGACTGTACGGTGTCAAAGGTCGGTGACATCATCACAATACGTGTGACAGGAAACGGCTTTTTGTACAATATGGTGCGCATAATCGCAGGAACACTTGTGAAGATAGGTGGAAGCGATATGCCGGCAGATGCGATGAAGGGCATAATAGCTGCAACAGACAGGGCAGCAGCAGGTCCTACAGCCCCGGCACATGGGCTTACAATGATAGGACTTAAGTATGAGTAACAGCTTTAGATTTTTAATATTGTATTAAGATTTTTGGAATATCAGTTTTTAGCTTCAATAATAGGCTATAATGTCATTACTGTTAATACACGGTACGGTAAAAAGAAGCTTGGAGATGAAGACGGTTATGAGATTTACAAAAGCAAAAGAGAAAATTATAAAAAACAAAGTCATAAACAGCACAGACGAAGGAAAAGGCAGACACCGTAAGGTAATCCGTATAGGAGCGTTTGCCTTGGTATTTGTCGTGCTGTTTTCGTTTGTCTCGACATTTTTTAAGATGACGGATGCTGTCAATATTGCGACTATAGAGGGCTTTTACAAGGAGCCGAAGGACTCAATTGATGTGATGATGATAGGAGCCAGCGAGGTATACGCTGATTACAGTGCAACCGAGGCTTGGAAGAATTATGGATACACATCATACTCGCTTGGGGTATCAGGAGTGCCCGGCAGTCTGTACAAATCTATGCTCAGAGAAGCTCTCACCAGACAGCATCCGAAGGTTGTGGTTTTTGAAGTGAATGGCTTTTTACAAAATGACAGCTATTACGAAAGGACGGTAAAGCTGCATAGCTGGATAGACAATATCCATAATGAGGAAAACAGGCTTGATACAATAAAAGAGATTGTGCCAAAGGATGAGCAGGATAACTTTAGAAACCCTTTAAAGCTATATCACAGCAATTGGAAGGATATTGACAAATGTGCACACACCTTTGCCACAAGAGTTGGAATGTATTTTGCAAAAACATCATGCATGAAGGGATTTTCATCTATTGCAAAATATTCCGATTGTCCATCAGGCAAGCAGAAAAAGCTCTATTTTACCGACAAGAGCAGAGCGTATATGACTGATCTGCTTGAGTATTGTAAAGCACAGGGGGTGGAAAAGGTGCTTTTTGCGAGGTTCCCTCATGAGAAGGAGATAAAGAATCCGCAGGTGCTTTGCGACGTGAAGGAGCTGGTGGAGTCTTATGGCTATGATTTTGCGAGCTTTGAAGGCGATAAGGAACTTATCGGAATCAATGAGAGGGATGATTTCTACAATTCAGAGCACCTGAATATAAATGGAAGCCTCAAATTCACTGCATATATGGGAAAATATCTGTCTGATAATTACAGGCTTGATGCAGACCACTCACCGGAGCTTCAGAGTGCATGGGGCGAGTGCGCAAGGCGCGCTGACAAGGTGATAAGTGCCTGCGCAAAGGATACGGATCTGAGTCTGGGCAATCATTATTTTGAGATGTCCGTGTATCTGCCTTATAATTTTTCGTCAAGCCTTGCGACAAATAAGGTAGCAGATACGAACAACGATGCAAAGCCTGCAAAGGAGTTAGATACCCCGGTTAAAAAATAGCATGATATTGTATGGACTTTAAAATAAATACTGCCTGTTAATTAAAGTATGTCTGGCAGTATTACATTAGAAAATAGATTTGGAGTAAATAAAATGGAACTCATTTCATTAAAATATGCGATATTTGTAATAGCATTGCTTGTACTATATTATTGCTTTCCGAAGAAATACCGCTGGTATGTGCTTCTGGCGGGAAGCATGGCATACTATGTGATTATATGTAAGTGGTATGTGCTGTTTATCATTTTTACAATATGCACCACCTATGGCTCAACAATATGGATTGACAAGCTGCTAAAGGAGCAGAATGCCATCGTAAAAAGCCACAAGGAGGACTGGGACAGGCAGACCAGAAAGGAATACAAGGAAAAGGGCAGAAAAAAGAGAGTGGCAGTCATGCTTTTTGCGCTGCTTTGCAATTTCGGCATTCTGGCATTCCTTAAATATATACCATATGCGGGCGAGCTTGGACTTTTGCTTCCACTTGGCATATCCTTCTACACCTTCCAGTCCATGGGTTATGTGATGGATGTATACAGGGAAATTGTCGAGCCTGAAAAGAATTTTCTTAAGGTAGCGCTGTTCGTGTCATTTTTCCCACAGATCATACAGGGACCGATTGCGATATATGATAAGCTTGCGGGACAGCTTTACGAGGGACATTCCCTGAGCCTTGAAAATCTGCAAAAGGGCGCGCTTCTGGTGCTCTGGGGAGTCATGAAAAAGCTTGTGATAGCAGACCGTGCGGTAAATATCATCAATTTTGTAATGGATAAGCCGATGGATTTTTCGGGCACTTATGTATTTTTTGCGGCAGTAGTGTATGCGCTGCAGCTATATGCGGATTTCTCGGGAGGAATCGATATAGTGCGCGGTATTGCGGAGATGTTTGGCATAACAATGTCAACAAACTTCAACCATCCGTATTTTTCGCGCTCACTCACAGAGTACTGGCACCGCTGGCATATGACTCTTGGAGACTGGTGCAGAAACTATATCTTCTACCCGCTTTCAATCTCAAAGCGTTTCCTGAACTTTGGCAAATGGCTAAAGCCGAGATTTGGTGCGCATATCAGTAAGGTGCTTCCGGGCTGCATCGCGAGTGTCATCACATTTATCGTCATCGGAGTATGGCACGGTGCCAATATGAAATACCTGTATTTCGGACTTTGGAACGGCATTGTAATCATGCTTGCAGAGCTTTTTGCTCCGGTAAACAAAAAGGTGGCAGGCGGCTTTTTTAAGCTGACCGGCCTAAGGGAAAAGGGTATATTTGCGACAATTGTATCAGTGCTTTGGACCTTTATGCTCATACTGGTAGGCTACTATTTTGACATAGCTGCAAATGCGTCGACTGCATTTCACATGCTTTTTAAATCAGTCACGGATTTCCATATCAGCGAGCTTGGAATAAACAACATCATTTTGAATCTCGGAGCATGCGGACTGGACGAGTACGATATACTTTTACTTATAATATGTACTCTGCTGTGGTTCTTCATAAGCTTCGTTGAGGAAAATAAAAAGCTCGACATGCGCGATTTCATACTTTCAAGAAAGCTGCCGCTTCGATGGGCGATAATATATCTTGGCATTTTTATAGTAATAATATTCGGTTACTACGGACCGGGAGTGAATCCGGCTGATTTTGTATATATGCAGTTTTAAAATAAAAGTTTAAAGAAAAAGTATAAACATAAAGAAAAACTTAAAGGAAAAGTTTCAAAAAATAGCTTAAAGAAAAAGCTTAAAGAAAAAGCCGAAAATAAGGGTAAAAAACACTTGACAACAGCCGGTTACGCAAGTATAATATCTAGGTCTGTAAAAGTAGATAAATGGAAGCCAAAGCCCCGGCAACCATTTAGTATAGATAATGATAGTCATCTGAGATGGAACAGAGGACTATAAGATGTCAAAAAGGAAGTGGCGTCCGGACATACGCGATTTCAAGAGGCATCGGCATTAAAAGTAATCGAATCATTTAAGGAGGAAAACCGATGAAAACATTTATGGCTAGTCCTGCTACAATCGACAGAAAATGGTACGTAGTAGACGCTGAAGGTAAGACATTAGGACGTTTAGCATCAGAAGTTGCTAAAGTATTAAGAGGAAAGAATAAAGCAATCTTTACACCACACATTGACACAGGTGATTATGTAATCGTTGTCAATGCTGACAAGGTTAAGGTTACTGGTAAGAAATTAGACCAGAAGATTTACTATCATCACTCAGATTATATCGGTGGTATGAAAGAGACAACATTAAGAGAGATGATGAACAAGCACCCAGAGCGCGTTATCGAGTACGCTGTAAAGGGAATGCTTCCAAAGGGACCTCTTGGACGTCAGATGTATACAAAGTTATTCGTATACGCTGGACCAGATCACAAACATGCAGCTCAGAAGCCTGAGACATTAGAGTTTTAATAGGAGGTAAAGTAAATTGGCTACTACAAAGTATTACGGAACAGGAAGAAGAAAATCATCTGTTGCTAGAGTATATTTAGTACCTGGAACAGGAAAGATTACAATCAATAAAAGAGATATCGATGAGTACCTTGGTCTTGAGACATTAAAGGTAGTTGTTCGCCAGCCATTAGTTGCAACTGAGACAGTTGACAAGTTCGACGTTTTAGTTAACGTTCGTGGTGGTGGATACACAGGACAGGCCGGAGCAATCCGTCACGGAATCGCTCGTGCACTCCTTCAGGTAGATTCAGAGTACAGACCGGTTCTTAAGTCTGCTGGATTCTTAACACGTGATCCACGTATGAAAGAGCGTAAGAAATACGGTCTCAAAGCAGCTCGTAGAGCTCCTCAGTTTAGCAAACGATAATTCAAGAACAAAAATCAATCCCACAGATTCAAGGTTTTCCTTGGATTTGTGGGATTTTTCTTTTTGTCCGTTTTTATGAATTTTTGTCTGTTAGTAACAAGTTAGAAACAAATTAGTAACACTGAATCAGGTGTCTTGTGCAAGACTTTTGTTGTCTTGTGCAAGACATTTTCTGATTTCAAGTTTTGTCCTGCAATGAACAGTTCTTCCATTCTTGAAGATGACATCATATCCATCATGTGTGTTCCCTTTGATGGTCAGAATCTTTTCCCTGGACTTTTCAGCAAGCTGCATGTTATCAAACAGACCTTCCTGGTCTTTATTCACCAGGAACAGGAAATATTTGTTCATGGACATTCCTTTGTTTGCTGCAAGGGTCTTGATGATGTCCTTCATGCCCTTTGGAACTGAAAAATTGATTCTTTCATAGTGGTCTGCATTGAACTGGTTCTTGTATGCTGTTCTATCCATTCAGGTCACCTTCTTTCATATCAGGTTGATTGCTTCCAGTTTATATGGAAGGTCAACATGAGTATAAACAATTTGGGTGACACCCTGTCCTTTGTGACCAACTATCTTCTTGATGATTCTTTCATCAACCTTTGCTTCTGTCAGTAATGACACACAGGTGTGTCTTGTGTCATGTGGGCGGTGCTTCATGTTCATCTGCTGCATCAATGGTGTCCAGTATGAATCATAATAATTTCTATACAGAAAAGGTTCTTCATCAGGTGTGCAAATCAGGTGGTCACAGTCTTTCTGCATCCAGTATTCAAAGAATGGAACAACCTTTTCTGCAATCGGAACTTCTCTGATTCCTGCATCTGTTTTTGATTCCTTCACATAGAACCATCTTTCATCCAGGTGAATGTCTTTCTTTTCAAGGTCAAGCAATTCACCGATTCTGACACCAGTATAAATGAGCATCAGCACAACAGACAGGTATTGATTGGATTCTTGTGCATCCCATAAAGTTTTGATTTCCTTCTTGCTGAATGGTTTTCTATCAAATGAATTTGGGTTTCCTGGCTTGCTGATGTCCACATATTTGACTACATCCCTTTTGTCAGGTGGAACAATTTCATGAATGACAGCATAATCATACATAAGTGACCACAGGTTTTTCAGGGTTTTCAATGTCGGTGTGTTCTTGCCTGATGCATCAACAACCTGTTGCAGGTGGTCAAGTTTGATTTCCACAAACTTCATGTCCTTGATAGGTTCACAGGTCTTGAATGCTGCCTTGTAACCATTGGAATTTTTAATTGTTGCATAGTGGATTTCAGACCACTTTTCATAAACTTCTGCAAATGTGATTGTGTCCAGGTGCAGGTCATAAGGGTCTTCATTGAATGCTGCAAGTGCTTGAAGTGCTTCTGCCCTGGTTGAATAATATCCCACAAACTGATAAATGGGATATGACTTTTTCTTTTCAGGAATCTGTTTCCATCCAACAGTCTTCCTGGCTGCCCATGGATTTCTTCTTTTCCCTGACAGTTTGTAAACTGAACCATATGAATTTGGTAATTTCATGACCATCATCCTTTCTTTTTGAAGGGTGAAATGGTATAATTATATTGGTGTTTTTGGTGACCATTTCATCCATCTGATTTGGTTTCCATCCTTTTCCCCTGGCTGTTGGTAGCAGTCAGGGGAATTTTTTATTTTACAGTGAAATATGACTTGGTGCAGCAGTCTGACTAAACTGCATCTTGATAAACTGACCATATTCTTTTGCAGTTCCCCAAAATGCAAGCATTCCTTTGTCATACACAATGACCAGGAAATATTTTTTAATTCCATTCCTTCCAGTGGATGCTGCATTTCCATGATACTTCTGCATGAATTGTGATTCTTCCAAAGCACTGATTGACTGAATTCTGTTCACTGGTAGTGTGACAGTAGTTTCAGGCTTTATCCTGGTAATTGTCAGCATTTCTGCATCCAGTTCCAGTCTGCATGGATAATCAGTGGCAAAACCTTCAATCCCTTCATAATGCATGACCTGAATTCCAGGCTGCTTTTTCTTTCCAAACATATTGAACACCTTCCTTTATGTTGAACTTGTAAAAAACCTTGATTTTACTGGACTTATAGCAAATTTGACCTTCTTAAAAGTTCAAAATGTTGTACCTTTTATATATTATAATTATTTTTAGAGAATCATTAAATTTCAATGATTTATTATTCTTTGATTATAAATAAGTTCATCACATCTTGAACATCTTGGGTTTCAATTTGAAAAAATGCCTATAATATCAAGATTTTCAGCGGATTCAAGATGTCCTGAAAACATCTTGAATAATCTTGAACTTATGTGGAACTTTTATTGAAATTGACATATAAAACATTGTCTATGCGTTTTTCAACATAGAAGAATCTTTTTGAATGTATTTTGGAAGTTCAGTCATATCAGACATATCTTCCAGGACTTTCTGTTGTCCTGACTGATTCATTTTACAGAACATCTGCAAGACCTTCACTGCTTCCTTTCCAAAATTCTTCTGAACCAGTTCCAGGGTCTTTGTTTCTTCTGCTGCTTTGGCAGAATCAAAGCGGTCATCAAAGCACATCAATTCACAAGGGGAAACACCAAACTTTCTTGCAAGCTGTTGAATATGGGTTCGTTTGATGTTTTCAACCTTGTCTGTTTCCCACTTTTGAACTGCTGCCCTGTTGACAGGTGGATTCAGGGATTTTCCAAGTTCTTCTTGTGAAAGACCTGCATTTTCCCTTAAATGCTTTATGTATTGACCCATTGTCATAGTGGTCACATCCTTTCTTATATTTATTTGTATCTTGATAATAGCATATTTGCGTTATTTTTTCAATTTTTCTTGAAAAAATATCTTAAAAATTTTAAAAAAGGTATTGACAACTGACAAGATACACATTATACTTTGCTTGTATCTTAAAGAGATACAACAACAGAAGATTGAAGCAACCAGGAAAGTTCAGGTGCAGTGATGGGGCGGTTCACAAGTGACATGGTGCTCAGGCTGCTGAATGGCAGATAGAGTGAATGCAGAATAAACAAGACCTGACAAAACAGTTGAAGAAACCAGGAACAATAAGTCAATGAAGCAAAGTGTTCTGCACTATTTGAAGAAAGCAGGCAGGATGAACCAAACATCACTTCAAACTTAAACCAAGAAGTTGTTAAGGGGAAGAATCAACAAGGGAGAGGACACAGCACTTCAATCTTCTATTTGAAACAGAAAGGAAGGGAAAACCTGATGGAAGTATTGAAAGATAAAGATTGCACCATGGACACACCAGTTGTTCTTGGTGTTCAGGATTCACCCATATATGGAAAAGGAATTTCAATCAAACCAAGGGTTGATGGAAGAAAGGATTCAAAGCATTTTGAAAGCATTTATCTTCCTGAACTTTTTCCCTTGGAAGAATATGACCTGATTGTTGTTTTGATTTCAGGTGGTAAAGATTCCATTGCATGTTTTTATAAACTGCTTGAACTTGGTGTTCCAAAAGAAAAAATTGAATTATGGCATCATGACATTGATGGTGGACATCCTTCAAGAAGAATGGACTGGAAATGCACACAAAATTATATGAAAGCACTTGCAGATGCAGAAGGTGTCAAATTAAGGGTTTCATATCGTGTCAATGGTTTCTTTGGGGAATTATACAGAATAGGTGCATCAGAACCTATTGAATGGATTGACCCTGACACTGATGAAGTTAAGCAATGCAAATTATCATCCAACTATTTGAAATGTCAGGAAATCAAAGAACAATGTCTTGAAGAAATGGAAGATTTGTTGAAAGAATATGGATGCAGAATGAAGTTTCCTGCAAAGTCACCTGACCTGTCAAGAAGATGGTGTTCAGCATATCTGAAAGTTATGGTTGCAGATTCAGTTGTTTCCAACTTGGACAGGCTTGAAGAACTTGGTGGAAAAAGACACAAGTTTCCTGCAAAGGGTGGAACACATCAGGGAAGATGGTGCAGTGGAAACCTGAAAGCAGCAGTTCAGGACAGTGTGACTGCAAACCTGGAAGAAACCAAACAAGATAAAAAGATTTTGATTGTTTCAGGTGAAAGAAGGGGTGAATCAGCAGGGCGGTCAAAATACAATGAAATAGAGATTCACAGAACAAATGCTGAAAAAAGGAATCACAGAATTGTTCATCAGTGGCGGTGTTGTATTGACTACACAGAAAAAGATGTTTGGGAAGTTCTGAAAAGGCATCATGTGAATCCACATCCTTGTTATAGATTGGGATGGAACAGATGCAGTTGTGCAGCTTGTATTTTTTCAACACCAGGACTGATGAAGGGATTTAGTGAAATATATCCTGATGAATACAAAGAATTAAGGGATGATGAAGAAAGACTTGGATTCACCCTGGATAATAAAAAGAATCTTGATGATTTCATTTGTGGTGCAAAATCGTGTTTGTGCCTTGATGATAAACAGGCGGTGCATTCAATCAAAACTGGTGAATTCACAGTTGATGACATCTTTGTGGATGATTGGAAATATCCAGTTGGTGCATTCCATGGTTCAGATGGTGGTTCATGTTAAGAAAGGCGGTGAAGTGATGAATAAGAATAAGTTTGTCAGTGTAATGAAGTTACATGGTGATACACAGGAAAGCCTGGCAGAAGCAATTGGTCTTTCTGTTCAGCGAATGAATGCAAAAATCAATTCCACAGGTGGTGCAGAATTCACCATGTCTGAAATCAGAGCAATCAAAATCAGATATGGTCTGAAAAGTGAAGAAATTGATGACATATTTTTTTGCGATTGATGTATCTTGTCAAGATACAAGAAAGGCGGTGAAGTGATGACAGACTGGTCAAATAGACCTGAAAACAGACTTTCAGTTGCAGAAGCTGCATATCTGCTGAATGCATCTGAACAGTTTATCAGAATCGGATTGCAACAGGGAACATTGAAGTTTGGCATGGCGGTCAAGATGTCAGGTCAATGGACATATGTGATAACAAAACAGAAGTTTGAAGAAGTCACAGGAATCAAAGTTTCATAACCAAAAACACATGAAAGGATGGACAAAAACACATGAAAGGATTCAAAGTATTCAATTCAGACTGGACATGCAGAGGTTTTCAGTTTGAAGTAGGAAAAACATTCACAGAAGATGTCACACCAGTATGTTGTGACAGGGGATTTCATTTCTGCACAAAAGCAGCAGATTGTTTCAAATATTATGATTTTAACCCTGATAACAAGGTTGCAGAAGTGGAAGCACTTGGTGTCATTGACACCAACAATGATGACAGCAAGTGCAGCACCAACAAAATTCATATTATCAGGGAAATCACCTGGCAGGAAGTGCTTGACCTGGTGAACCTTGGAAAAGCCTGCACTGGTCTTTGCAACAGCGGTGATTGGAACAGCGGTAATCGCAACAGCGGTGATTGGAACAGCGGTAATCGCAACAGCGGTG
>OJNX01000830.1_pt1 | contig 19358 bp, 17 predicted proteins | sample 1598021 | NCBI WGS metagenome assembly OJNX01 (sample SAMN01915227, study PRJEB22387) | human gut metagenome | isolation source: stool | host: Homo sapiens | place: USA | reverse complement strand
ATTGGATAGACATAGTGGAAAATGTGGTGAAGATCTTGTCTGTTAGGAAGGGGGATTCAATAAATAATTTTTCAGCTTCAATTTTATCTCCCTTGTATAATAATACACTTCCTAATTTAGCCATATTTATAGGATCACCCTTCCTAACAGACAAGATCTTCACCACATTTTCCACTATCTCTATCCAATAACAATAATTATGTTTCTCTAATTTAGCATATATATCCGTTTCTAATAAATAAGGTGCTATTATTAGTGCTTTCACAAACGCCCTTTTTGCTTCAACAAATTGTTTATGGCTCTCACAAAATAAGGCCCATAATAAAACATTTTCTTCCTCATCGGAATTTTCCACTGCTTTTTCAAAGAAACTTTTAGCTTTTAAATATTTCCCATTTAGGGCATATAATAGACCAAGATTAAGACTGAACAAACGATTTTTAGGAGCCATGTTGTTTGCCAAGTGAAAATAAGCTAAAGATTTACCCAATGCTTCTGAAGATACTTTACTCAAAGCCATATAATTACGTAAATTAATAGCCGTATCCGTAGCAGCATAAAGCAATCCCATATTGGCATAATAAACAGGATTCATAGGATTTAACTTTATAGCTTTTTCTATAGTCCGCATCGCCTTCTCAGAATCCGCCATTGTACAAGCCTTATTGTTAAGCTTATTAGCATACGAATAACGAATATGCCAAAAGCCCAACAGCAAAATCATGCAACCAAGCACGCCCTGTACAGCAATTTTATGTTTACTTGAACAACTCATAATTATCTTCTAACGGTTGAACCAAACTAACCATTATCAGGAAACAAAGTATCATCATATTCTCTTTCTGAAAAAAAGAAGAGAATGTAACTTCCCTTACGCCTAATGCCAGCAAAATAGAGAAAAATACAATTGATCTCAATTCTCCTTTTTTCATTTGGTGTATTCCAATGTATATAAGCGACAAAACCAATGCGCCATATACTATAACTCCGACAATGCCTTTTTCAGCCGCGACCTGCAAATAGGTATTGGTAGCATAGGATGTAAATAGTCCTTGCCTTTCCTGTCTATAAGTATCCGAAGCAAGGGCATAGTTACCACCTCCAACTCCTGTTGCCGGAAAAAGTCCGAATATATTAATGGCTTCTTTCCATTTAACAAAACGCCCTGCCGTACTGCGTTGCTGTGAAACGGTATGATTCATAAAACAAGTAATAAGAACAGACTTCCTTTCTGGTAACATACACAACAAAGTGGGCAACCAAACACACAAACAAATAGCCAAGGCCTTTTTCAGCATATCACGTTTATAAATGCAAAAGAAAGTTATCAGCATAGCAAAAAATACGAATAAAGCAATATATGCCCCACGTGAGAAACTGACCAATATAGCAACCAACATTAAAATTTCCATACAGATATAGCATATCTGCTCTTTTCTATAACCCGACTCCAAGATAGATATAATAGGAAAAGGTACTAGGCACAACAACATAGTAGCCCAATTATTGGACAATTGCCCAAAAGGCCGATAATGGCTCCTAAAGTCAGTAAGATTCTCAAAACCTACACTATAAAACCGATCACGATGAAGCAAGAAAAAGAATAACGTAATCAATGATAAAATGCCTGCTACTATGGAAAGTACTTTATATAAAAAAGCGAACTGACTACGAAAACGAATAAAAGTTCGAATAAAAAAGTAAAATGCTATTGATAAAAGAATCTTCAGAGTCGCAGTAATACTATTAGGAATATAAACAGAAGTCAGGCAACAGAGTAACTCTACGGCACATACTGTATACAGAATGTAATCAAAGCAAGATATTTCCCCACTTGTCAAATACACAGCCCCATGTCTAATATCATAAACATAAAAACACACAACAACAGGAAGCATAATAAATATCCATGAAAAGATATCGATAAACCCTATCAGCAAGAATAACCCCATTGACAAAAATGCCAATAAATTAAACTGGCTATGTAAATAAAACTGTGTCAAACCTTTAGTTTATTATTTCTTAGTTTAATACTACTCTGAATTTATCTGATATTCAGATATTTATCCGAAAGTAAAATTTGAGATAATCAGACTTGTTAAGGATTGACACAGTTTGAATTACGGCCTCATTAAACTTTTTGTTATGTATCAAACCTCCATTCATAAACTATTCTACATTTATATTTTTTATTAAGGACGTACTATCCACTCCCTCAATTATCTCAGTATATATTCCATCCGAGATACCTGTTTTCAGAAACCGTTTTTCATATTTACTTTTATCAGCTACTATTTCTACAAAAACAGAATCATAGTTAAACTGAAAATATTTCTCTTCCAAAGCCAGCACGTGCTTTTTCCGCTCCACCACTATTTCTGCATTAGCCGTACAACCGGCTTTTATCATTTGCTTATATTCTTCAGGTATAAACAAACCGGCAGTTATTTCAAAACGCGCGACTCCATCCTGCACAATTCCCTTGGGGGCGACAAGACTTAATGCTCCGTCAATAGTTATATTCTTATCCATAAGAACCGATAATGACAGTTCCATCCCTACAGCAAGTTTCAATATATCAGATTCCAATACGTTTCCTTTAAATACTAACGATTGCAGATCTGCCACTCTAGCCACGGTTGTTCCTTCATTCAATGTACCTCTTGCCATCACAGACCCACCCTCTTTTATCGGAAGCTCCAATATAGTACCTGCGTCAGTCGCCGTTATAATATTGGATATTCCCTTTTGATTATATTGCCCTTTCAACATATCCAACTCCGATTCTACGGATTCATATTCGGACAGAAGAACAGCCAAATTACTTTTCTCGCCCTCATACACCTCTTGCGCTATCAACTTTTTTACATATAACTTTTCCGTCCTCTCAAAACTAGCTTCAGCAGTCAAATACCTGGTTTCCGCTATTTCCAATTCCTTTAATAGCCGCCTGTATTCCAACGGATCTTTTACATATCGTATTTGTGCCAATGGCTGTCCTCCCACCACTTCATCTCCAACCTGCACCAACAACTTTTCCAACACACCGGAGATAGTCGATTTTATATCTATTTCTTTAGAGGGCTGTATCACCCCCGGAATAGTAAGTTTGCTCTCAATATCCCGATACTCGGCACGGATAGTAGAAGCGGGTATCTTTCTACCTCCCTTTGCCGCCCGGTAAATGACAAATGCCAGGAATACCAGGATCAAGGATAATATAACAGTTCTTACTACTTTCATTTCAATTTTCTTCTTTTAGAGCTTCTATAGGGTTCAGTTCCGCCGCATATATCGCCGGCCTCAGCCCGGCCAATGTTCCCGCTATCACTAAGATAAATATGGCGGCAACAGCTGTCGGAAAATCCAGTCCCGGTTTTTCCATCATCGGAGTGTCTTCTGAGATGAAAAGTGCTACAACCTTCAGTATCCCCCATCCCAAAACCAACCCTACATATCCGGCTAAAGAAGTAAGAGCTATGGATTCCCATAAAAACATAGCCTTTATCTGCTGTGCCTTGGCACCTACAGACTTGCGGATACCTATTTCACGGGTACGTTCCTTTGCCGACGAATACATGATATTGCCTACTCCTATTACGCCACTGACCAAAGTGCTGATTCCCATAAACCACAGGAACTTGCGAATCATGACAAACAAGTCAGTAAATGCCTTTACCTGTTCCTCCATGCTATTAAAGTAAAAGACTTTATCATCACTTGGGGCAAATTGATATTTTCTGGCCATCACATTCCGCACATGGGTATTCACCTCCTTTATTTTGGCTCCTTTCACTGTAGAGAATACAACTGTGCCAAACCGCCCGGCAGTGGCATCAACTTGTTCATAGACCGAGTAAGGCATATAAATGACTCTTGCCTCATACGAATTAAGCATCGTATTCTTTATTGTTCCAATCACCCGGAACATCTCCTGCCCCATACGGATATACTTGCCAATGGGATTTTCTTTTCTGAAAAGCATATCCACCACATTTTCACCTATCAATACCACTTTTCGAGCTTCATTCATATCCAAGGCATTCAACATTCTACCATGCTCCACCTCCAACAATTTTATCAAGAAGTAATCAGGATATACCCCTCGCACCTCAAACCAGCCATTCTTCGTGCCGGCATAGACAGCGTTCCAACGCCCCGTTTCGGGCGACAGATGGGTTATCTCGGGTATTCTTGATTTCAACATATTCAAATCTTCTTTTTGAAATTGTATTTTTCTTCCACTAGCCGCTCCTTTATATCCCATTGATGTTTCTGACGCATATACATAAGTCGTGCTTTTAGAGAATCCATTGAAGAGTTTGAACACTCCCCGTTCAAAACCTGAACCTATTCCAACCAAGACTATCAGGATAAAAATCCCCCATGATATGCCTATACCGGTCAGAATAGTACGTGAAGGCTTTCTTTTTACAGACTCGTATATTTCGCACCAAAAATCCATGAACATACAAGATAGCATTTATTATAAAGAGAGCGTATCGGATGCTACGTACTCAAAATAACCATACCAATGTTCGCCGGATGCTGTAACAATTTCCAATGTATAGCTCCCCATTTCCAAATAATCAATAGGTATATTCATCTCACTACCTCGCTGATATCGAGATATGGGGATACGCAACATTTCACTATTTGCACTATTATAGAGGATGATTTCCGCATCCTCTGATAGGGAATGAAAGGAAAAAATTAAAGAAGATTCCAGCAACGCAACTGAACAAGGAGGGATAAGAATACTTCTTGTTTTTCTACTAACTTTTTTTGTTAATGGTATTTGCTCTGATACAGATTCATTTTTCAAAGAGAATCTCTCATTAACCTTAGCCCATACAGTTACAGGATAGATACAACTTGCAACAAGGCTTACCAATAAATACAATACTAATTTGTTTTTCATAGCTACATTATTCGTTTGGTTTACATCAACAAAATTAGGAATAATGCAATTAACCACAAAAAAAGCAAAATAGACAAATAGTGACTTGATACATATTTTACAAACAGCTGCATATCAATATATTACAAGCCATAATTCATCTAGTTCCGACCACTGATATAGACAGGAACATCAACAAGTATACATCACAAATAAAGTTTATCCGCGTCATTCGCCATAAATTCCTGTATCTTTTTCTTCATTCTGAGTTTGGCTCTTGAAACAGATTGAGGAGTTATGCACAGAAAAGTGGCAATTGAAGCATGAGGAAAGCCCAACTGTAACAAGCACCACAACTTCCGTTCGGTGGCACTCAGACCCACAGCCTCGACACGGCTTTGAAACATGGGACCGAACAAACGGATGACAAAATACTCTATAGCATCCAATTCCTTTGGAGTTAATGCATGAGCTGTATCGGGATTATCTAAAAGTTGAATAATGAAAGTAACGGTTTCATAATGCCTTCCACTCTCGGTCTTTATATCCTTGTATTTCTTCAGTTCGTCCAGCAAAATCTTATTTTTATCCGCCAACTTGAGATTCTCTTCCTTATTCTTCTGTTGCAATTCCAGCAGATGCCGCCTCATTACCTCATTTTCCGCAGACAGACTTTCATTGTTTTGCGCATAGCGGAAAGACAGGTCCTCTATCTCTTTATTCCGCTTGATATAATCGTGCTGCAAGGTGGTCAAAACGTTTTCATTCTCCTGTATCTGCTGTTGCAGCAACAGAATACGCCGCTCTTTCTTCACTCTCTCACGCTTGTAGACCGACAGGAGGTAGAGCAAGAGCAGAACGACAAGCAATATAGCACCCACCAGCCGCCATTCATTGCGCTGCTTGTTTATGGCAAGCAGTTCCTTTTCGTGGGCAAGTTCTTGATTGTTGTATTTCACCTGGATTTCTTCCAGTTTCACCGTTTGCGTATGCTCATGTATACTGTCAGCATATAGGTCATATTTCTCTCTATAAGCCAAAGCTTTCTTCCAATCCTCACGTTTTTTTGCCACTTCATACAAAGAAAGATAAGCACTGGCCTGCCCATACAAATCGCTATCATTCTTGATTATATATTCTGCATAATATATAGCGGAATCATATTGTTCTTGTTGTACATATACGTTAGACAAAGAATAAAAATAAGAATAATCATCCTTCTCTATATTATCTTTTATCGATAATAATAGTCCCAAGGCTTTTTGATATTCTTTCCGCTCCGAATAGATAATGCCCAAATTACGGACAGCAGTCTGCTTCTCCTCCTTTGAATCAATCAACTCAGCCATTCGTAATCCTTGCAGGGTATAGTGTTCCGCACTATCAAGTTTTGCCAGCAATAAAAAACTATATCCGGCATCCAATAAAGATATGGCATAATTGGTACTGTCCTTTATTTCCTCAAAAGTGCGGACGGCATCTTTATAATACCTCAAACCCTTGGCATACAAGCCTTGTCTGAAATTGGCATTTCCTAGATGCGAATAGCACAAGGCCTTGTATTTAGGCTCATCCAGTTGCTTCATAGCCGTCAGCGCACACAGATAGCAACGAACAGCCGCGTCATATTCTTTCGCCTCACTATATTGCCTCCCCTGATAGAAGAAGGCTTTTGCTTTTTTCAATGAGTCTTCACTATGCCGATAGAATGCCAAAGCCGATGTGATAGGAGCATCGGTTATAGAACGATACGTTTTATCCAAAGCCTGCGTCAGCAAAAGGTTGTAGTATGCTTTCTGCTCCCTGTCTCTGCAATCATCGACAGAAAATTGCTGTAAAAAAAGTAAAGCACTATCAGGATGTCTCTCCATATACGCCTCAGCCTCTCTTAAATAGTCCTGATGAATGGAATGCCGGTTGACACAAGAAACCGATAAGAATAATCCAACAAATAAAATTAGATTTCTCATAATACAAAATTTAAGGTTTATGCAAATATAACGGAATATTTTTTCCCGAAACAAGAATATGCTATAAAAACATATGAAAAGCCGGACAAACATCTCTGTCGCCCGGCTTTCTTAATTATCAAAACAATCAAAGAAGCATCAATTTGCCATTTCAGAAATAAACTTGATGCGGACCAACCGGATTTCATCCTCCGTATAGTCATCACCCAATTCATCCATCGCGTCATCTATTTTGTCTGTTGTAGACTCCTTGAAGTAATCATAAATATCGTTCAAATGGTCTTCATCCATAATTTCCTCCAGGAAGTAATCAATATTCAGCTTGGTTCCTGAATAAACAATAGCCTCCACTTCATCCAATAATTCACCGAACTCCAACCCCTTTGACACTGCAATGTCGTCCAAGGCCACCTTCCGGTCAATAGCCTGAATGATGGATACCTTCAGTTTGGATTTATTGGCCACCGTACGGACACGCAAATCCTCCGGACGCTCTATTTCATTTTCCTCACAATGCTTCTTTATCAATACACAGAACTCCTGGCCATAACGTTTTGCCTTTCCGGCACCTACGCCCGGAATATTCTGCAATTCTTCCAAAGTCACCGGATAAATGGTAGCCATCGCCTCCAAAGAAGGATCCTGGAAAATAACATACGGCGGCACATCCAGTTTCTTGGACAGCTTCTTGCGCAAATCCTTCAACATAGAGTAAAGCACGGGGTCTACTGCACAAGAGGCACCTCCCCGAACCGGAGTTTCTTCTTCCTCCTCCTCAAAATCATTGTCTTCAACAATCTTGAAGGATTTCGGTTTTTTCAAGAATTTATGTCCTTCGGGGGTAACCTTCAACAGACCGTAATTCTCTACGTCTTTACTTAAATAACCCGCTATCAAAGCCTGACGGATGACAGCATTCCACATTTTTTCTTCTTCTCCCATGCCTGAACCGAATACTTCCAGTTCTTCATGTTTATGAGCAAGTACTTCTGACGTTTCCTTACCCAAAAGAATATCAATTATATAATCTGCTTTAAAGTTTTCTTTCACTGCTATGATTGCTTCAATCACAGCGCATAATGAATCCTGAGCCTCCACTTGCTTTTTAGGATTTAAACAGTTATCACAATTTCCACAATTCTCCTCTGTATATTCTTCCCCAAAATAATGTAACAATGATTTACGACGGCATATAGAAGACTCTGCGTATGCAGCTGTTTCCAACAGCAACTGTTTGCCGATTTCCTGCTCTGCCACGGGCTTTCCCTGCATAAACTTCTCCAGCTTCTGCAAGTCCTTGTTGGAATAGAACGTAATACACTGACCTTCCCCTCCGTCACGACCGGCTCTCCCCGTTTCCTGATAATAACCTTCCAGACTTTTCGGAATATCATAATGTATCACAAAGCGCACATCGGGCTTATCAATTCCCATTCCAAAAGCGATGGTAGCTACAATCACATCTATATCCTCTTTCAGGAACCCGTCTTGATTGGCTGTGCGTGTAGCAGAATCCATACCGGCATGATAAGCACGCGCATTGATTCCGTTAGCTTGAAGCACTTCGGCCAATTCTTCCACCTTCTTACGGCTCAAACAGTAGATAATACCTGATTTACCAGGATTAGCCTTGATAAACTTGATAATATCCCTGTCAATATTATTTGTCTTCGAGCGCACTTCGTAATACAGGTTCGGGCGATTGAAAGAGGACTTGAACTCCTGCGCATCCTGCATACCCAGATTTTTTTGAATATCCATACGCACTTTCGGAGTTGCAGTAGCAGTAAGGGCAATCACCGGCGCCTTTCCTATTTCATTAATAATAGGACGGATGCGACGGTACTCCGGACGGAAGTCATGCCCCCATTCCGAAATACAGTGTGCTTCATCCACCGCATAAAATGAGATCTTCACTCCTTTCAGGAAATCTACATTCTCCTCCTTTGTCAAGGATTCGGGAGCTACGTAGAGCAATTTGGTTTTGCCGCTCAGGATATCCGATTTAACCTGGTCTATAGCCGATTTGTTCAATGACGAATTTATAAAGTGTGCTACTCCGTCTTCCTCACTGAAATTACGCATGGCATCCACCTGGTTCTTCATCAATGCAATTAAAGGAGATATAACGATTGCTGTTCCATCCATGATAAGGGATGGCAACTGATAGCATAACGATTTACCACCGCCCGTAGGCATCAAAACAAATGTATCATTTCCGGCAAGCAGATTACGGATAATCGCTTCCTGATTACCTTTGAAAGTATCAAATCCAAAATACTTTTTTAATGCGTCCGTTAAATTTATATTCTCCGTCATTGTATCAATAGTTTTTCACGGTTTTCCCGATTTCTTGTTTTACATCTTTTGTTGCCTAACAAAGTTATAAACAAGTTCTCAAATTACACGAATATTTCGGGTAATATTTTTCAGAAGAATTGCATTTTTTCTTTCTCTCTCCCTTTATATCTTGATACTAAGCTGTTTGCATTCGCGAAATATTTGCCTTTCCCATCTGCTGTTTTGCAAAATCAAGTGTCACTTCGTACTTTTTCGCTTTCTGAGAGGGAATTTCAAACATAACGTCCATCATGATCGTTTCCACAATGGAACGTAATCCGCGTGCTCCTAACTTATACTCAATAGCTTTGTCTACAATATACTCGAATACTTCGGGTTGAAACTCCAGCTTGACCCCATCCATCTCAAATAATTTAACATACTGTTTGATAATGGAATTCTTCGGTTCCGTCAAGATATTGCGCAAAGCGGTTCTATCCAACGGATTCAGATAAGTCAAGATGGGCAGACGGCCTATGATTTCAGGAATCAGCCCGAATGATTTCAAATCCTGAGGGGCAATATATTGCATCAAGTTGCCGCGATCTATCTTCACCACGTCCTTTGCCGCGCTATAACCTACCACATGCGTATTCAAACGTTGCGCAATTTTGCGTTCAATACCATCAAATGCCCCACCACAAATAAACAGAATGTTTTTCGTATTGACCGGAATCATTTTCTGGTCGGGGTGTTTACGTCCTCCCTGAGGTGGCACATTCACGATAGATCCTTCCAGCAGTTTCAACAGACCTTGTTGTACACCTTCACCACTTACATCACGAGTAATGGAGGGGTTATCTCCTTTACGGGCAATCTTGTCAATCTCATCAATAAATACGATGCCTCTTTCAGCTTCCGCCACATTATAATCCGCTACTTGAAGCAGACGGGTTAAAAGACTCTCAATATCTTCACCCACATATCCGGCCTCTGTCAGCACGGTGGCGTCAACAATGGTAAACGGCACATGCAATAATTTGGCAATAGTGCGTGCCAGCAAGGTTTTTCCCGTTCCCGTACTACCTACCATAATGATATTGGACTTTTCAATCTCTATATCATCCTTATCCACTTTTTGGAGCAGACGCTTGTAATGATTGTAAACGGCAACGGAAAGATAGCGTTTGGCGTCATCCTGACCAATAATGTATTGGTCAAGAAATTCCTTGATTTCCTTTGGCTTCGGAAGTTCCTTCAAGTTCAACTCACCCGGTGCACCTTTTTTTTGATGCATGGCTTCCTGCATAATTTCATATGCCTGCTCCGAGCAACTGTCACAAATGCAGCCGTTCATTCCGGTTATCAGAAATCCGACTTCATTTTCCGAACGTCCGCAGAAACTACATTTCCTTCTACTGTTTCTAGGTGTTTTATTATCTTCCAATGTTTATTCCTTTAAATATCCAAGTTTCCTAATGCGTCTTTAAGAAAGAAGCCTGCATGAAATGATAGCGGGAACCTGGGTTGTTTTTAGTACTGTTATTCTTATCGAATGGAAATAAATACATTATAGAGCAGCCGGTTTGCGTGACAGCACCTCATCAATCATACCATATTCCTTAGCTTCCTGAGCTGTCATCCAGTAGTCACGGTCAGAGTCTGCCCATACTTTGTCAAAATCCGTATGAGAATGGTCTGCAATAATGGTATACAGTTCTTTCTTCAACTTTTGGATTTCACGGGCCGTGATCTCAATATCCGAAGCTTGTCCTTGCGCGCCTCCCATCGGCTGATGAATCATCACACGTGAATGAGTCAACGCAGAACGTTTACCTTCTGTTCCCGCAACCAACAGCACGGCTGCCATCGAAGCGGCCATACCTGTACAGATCGTGGCAACATCACTATTAATGAACTGCATGGTATCATAAATACCTAATCCGGCGTAAACAGATCCTCCGGGAGAATTGATATAAATAGATATATCTTTACCAGACTCTACTGAGTCCAAATATAAAAGCTGCGCCTGGAGTGTATTGGCTGTATAATCATCAATCTGTGTACCCAGAAAAATAATTCTGTCCATCATCAGTCGGGAAAACACATCCAACTGAGTCACATTCAACTGACGCTCCTCCAAAATGTAAGGATTCAGATATCCTTGCGACTTGATGACATCATCCAGCACCATACTGTTCATCCCCAAATGCTTGGTAGCAAATTTTCTAAAATCATCCATAATCTAATGGTTTAGTTATTAGTAACAAAAAAGGGTTTTCAACCTCTATTTTTCAAACAAACAAAAGTACAAAAAAATACGGTTAACGTATCCAATACTCTTATCTATAACGAAAATTTATGGTCAAAAACCCCTTTTTTAGAAAGTTTTAGCAATCACTTACTTCGACTTACTAAGTTATTATTCAAACATTTTGTTGAATTCTTCCATAGAAACCGTTTTGTGGTTTAAAGTAGCCTTAGCTTTCAATGCGGCAGAAAGTTTGCTTTCAGCAGCACGGTTTACCAAACCTTCTACAGATTCCTGCTTCTTCAACATTTCTTTTGCATAGTTCTCTAGAACTTCTTCAGGGATATTCAACATTCCGTATTGAGCAAACTGAATGCGAGTTGCTTCCTTGGCCATATTCATCACATCGGCTTGTTCCACTTTAATCTCATTATTCTTGAGCAATTGCTCTTTAATCAGATGCCAAGTCAGTTCTTCGATACTCTTGTCATAGTTTTCAGCGACAAAAGCTTCACCCTTCTCTTCATTATTCAGCAACATGATACGCTTCAGTAACGCATCGGGGAATTCCAACTTACCAATCTTATTAACCAAATATTCACGAACATCGATCAAGAATTTATAATCGCTATCTGATTCGAACTGCTTTGCAATTCCTTCTTTGATCTTAGCGCGGAATTCTTCCTCACTGCTTACAGTGCCTTCGCCAAATACATTGTCGAACAATTCCTGGTTCAACTCAGCGGGAACCATACGGGTGATCTCTTCCACCTGGAAGCTGAAGTTACCTTTCACACCGGCAACTTCCTCTTTCTTTATCTTCAATAAAGAAGAAAGTTCAGCTTCATTATTATCAAATGCTACAGCAGGATTAAATACCAGCACATCATTTACTTTAGCACCGTTAAATATAGCCTTTTGCTCATCATTCTTCATATAAGCCGGCATCATTACCGCACCTTCTACCTGAATACCGCCTTCTTTAGTATTTCCATTTTCATCCAATTCAGCCAACAGACCTTTAATCATGTCTTTGTCTTCATACTGCTCTACTTTATCATATTTTGCAGCACGCTGAGTATACATTTTAACCTGCTGTTCTATCAGTTCGTCTGAAACTTCGATAGTATAGTAATCCACTGTATCCGCAGCTGAGATTTCAGCTGTAAATTCAGGAGCCAAAGCGATGTCGAACACAAATTCAAAATCTTCTTGCGTATCGAAATCGATAGGTTTCATCTTTTCTTCATTAGGCAACGGCATACCCAACATATTCACTTTGTTGTCGCGGATATATTCGTTTACCTTTTCCTGCATCATTTTATCAACCTCTTCTACAAGGACAGACTTGCCAAATTGTTTTTTAATCAAACTCATAGGCACCATACCCGGACGGAATCCCGGAATATTAGCTTTCTGACGGTAAGTCTTCAGTGTCTTTTCTACTCTTGCCTGATAATCAGCTTTTTCCAGTTTTAAAGTAAGCAATGCACTCACTTTGTCAACGTTTTGCAATGAAATATTCATTCTGAACTTTATTTATTTAATTATTACTTCTTTCTGTTTTTCACCAAAGAGGTTGCAAAATTAGTGTTTAATCTTTCAATAACCAAATACACAGACTAAAAAATACTAATTGACAGCAGAAAGTATCCATTTAAAATGACTGACTAAGAAACCGATTCAAAAAAAAGAAAAAAAAGTTGTTTTTCTTCTTGCAAATTCAAAATTTATGCGTTCCTTTGTGCCCGACTGGTGATACTAATTATAGCTAGTGATTTTTATTACAAGGTTTTACTTTTGTACGAATAGCACTTACGTAAACTCTCTGTCGTTCTAATCCCCCTATCTCATTCATAATCACCATTCAGAGAGTATTTTTTATTTTATTTATTTTTATTTTTTCACTATGAATATGTATGTTGGAAACCTTAACTACCGTGTTAAGGAAGGAGATTTGGAACAGGCAATGTCTGCTTACGGAGTAGTAACTTCTGTAAAGGTTATCAAAGACCGTGAAACAGGTAAGTCAAAAGGATTTGCTTTTGTTGAAATGGAAGATGATCAGGATGCTGCTAAAGCCATCAACGAACTGAACGGTTCTGAATTTATGGGCCGTCAATTGGTTATCAAAGAAGCATTACCGAAACGAATGTAATTACTGATTGATACAGACTAAAAAAGGCTGCGAATTAACTATTTGCAGCCTTTTTTATTTGGTATTTATTAAGCCTATACGTAACTAATATATCTTTTAGCCTTGCATCTGCTGTTTTCGGTTGGCTTCTTCCAATTGGAAGTCTTTACGGCGAAGTACAAAATTGGTTCCCAAATACTTTTCGCGAACAACCGGATTCTCTGCCAATTCTTCGGGCGTACCTTGAAACAGAATCTTTCCTTCAAACAATAAATAGGCCCGGTCTGTCAAGCGCAGAGTTTCCAATGCATTATGGTCAGTTATCAGAATGCCAATATTCTTATCTTTCAGTTTCCACACAATATGCTGTATATCCTCTACTGCGATAGGGTCTACACCGGCAAACGGTTCATCAAGCATAATAAACTTAGGGTCGATTGCCAGACAACGGGCTATCTCCGTTCGACGGCGCTCTCCTCCCGACAACTGGTCTCCCAAATTCTTACGCACTTTTTGCAAGCGAAACTCTGCTATCAAACTTTCCAGTTTCTCTTTTTGATATTCGGGACTGGTCTTTGTCAGTTCCAAAACAGAAGCGATATTATCTTCCACACTCATCTTGCGGAATACAGACGCTTCTTGTGCCAAATAGCCGATACCGTTTTGAGCCCGTTTATACACAGGATAGGAAGTGATATCCAAGTCATTCAAATAAATATGTCCTTCATTGGGTACGATCAAACCGGTAGTCATATAAAAAGAAGTAGTCTTACCTGCCCCGTTCGGCCCCAATAAACCGACAATCTCCCCCTGCTTCACATCAAAGGAAACATGGCTCACTACAGTACGTTTGCCGTACTTCTTTACCAGATTTTCAGTACGCAATACCATTTTACCATTTTCGGGCATTGCATTTTGTTGTTCTATTTCCAGCTCTGACATATCTACGAATTTTGGAACAAAAGTACTAAAAAAGTTTAGGAAACGCATAACAGAACAGAAAATCAGAACATCTTTTGCATTTATATAGACAAAAAAGGCTACTTTTGCAGGAAATTGTGAAAACTATGATGATAAGACCCATAACAACTGTAGGAAAATACATCATACTGATGGGACGTACTTTTGCACGTCCGGAACGTATGAGAATGTTTTTCAAGCAATACCTCAATGAAATGGTGCAACTGGGAGTAAATTCTATCGGCATTGTGTTGCTCATTTCATTCTTTATCGGTGCAGTGATTACCATTCAAATCAAATTAAACATCGAAAGCCCTTGGATGCCACGTTTTGTAGTTGGTTACACTACTCGTGAAATCATGCTGTTGGAATTTTCGTCCTCCATCATGTGTCTCATCCTTGCCGGTAAGGTAGGTTCCAACATTGCTTCGGAGATAGGAACAATGCGGGTGACTCAGCAAATCGACGCTCTTGAAATAATGGGAGTCAATTCGGCCGGCTATCTTATTCTGCCCAAAATTGCAGCTTTGATGACTATGATTCCCTTTTTGGTAATCTTTAGCATTTTCTCAGGTATCATAGGTGCCTTTTGCACCTGTTGGTTCGGCGGCGTGCTGAATGCGGAAGATTTGGAATACGGCTTGCAATACAGTTTCCAAGAATGGTTTGTCTGGTGTAGCTTTATTAAATCACTGTTCTTTGCCTTTATCATTTCCAGCGTGTCGGCCTATTTCGGCTATACGGTGGAAGGCGGCTCCATAGCCGTGGGCAAGGCTAGTACAGATTCTGTGGTCATGAGCAGTGTACTGATTTTGTTCTCTGACTTAGTATTAACACAACTTTTAATGGGATGATAGAAGTTAAATCATTATATAAGTCATTCGAAGGCAAAGATGTATTGGTAGATATCAATGCTATTTTCGATAACGGAAAAACCAATCTGATTATCGGTCAGAGTGGTTCGGGAAAAACAGTATTGATGAAATGTATCGTGGGGCTGCTGATACCCGAAAAGGGAGAGATCCTCTATGACGGGCGTAACTTCCTAAGCATGAATAAGAAAGAAAAAAAGACATTACGTCGCGAAATGGGAATGATTTTCCAAAGTGCTGCCTTGTTTGATTCACTGACAGTATTGGAAAACGTGATGTTTCCCCTCGATATGTTTTCTAATGACACCTATCGCGACCGACTGAGACGTGCTCAATTCTGCCTTGACCGTGTCAATCTGATTGAAGCTCAAAATAAATATCCGGGCGAAATCAGTGGTGGTATGCAAAAGCGTGTTGCCATTGCACGTGCCATCGCACTGAATCCGCAATACTTGTTCTGTGATGAACCGAACTCCGGCTTAGACCCTAAAACATCGTTGGTAATAGATGAACTGATTCATGATATCACTACCGAATATAATATGACCACGATTATCAATACCCATGATATGAACTCCGTAATGGGCATCGGTGACAGTATTCTCTACATCTACCAAGGACATAAAGAGTGGGAAGGCACTAAGAATGATGTATTCACAGCAACAAACGAACGCCTGAACAACTTTATTTTCGCTTCCGACTTATTGCGCAAAGTAAAAGAGGAAGAGATTAGGGAAATGGAAAAGAAAAAATAAGGAAATTATCCACCATAGGGAGGAACCTGTATGTTCATGTTCACCTGAATTGATGACAAATCTGTTTGCATTTTTCCCGTTGGGACACTCTGATTTCCAAAAAAGATTTGCTTATGCATTCGGATAGAAACATTCCGTCCATGTAGTAATAAAAGCAATGAGACTGTCTCATACTCTTATTCTGAAACAGTCTCATTTGATTTTAATATTAAATACTTTATTTCTGTCTGATATAAATATTTATCGGAGTACCTGACAGCTTCCACTTCTCACGCATCTTATTCTCAAGGAAACGCTTATATGGCTCCTTTACATATTGAGGTAAGTTGGCAAAGAACACGAAAGAAGGAACTTGCGTGTTAGGCAACTGGGTACAATATTTAATCTTAATGTATTTTCCTTTTGTTGAGGGAGGCGGATACGCTTCAATCAACGGCAACATCTCTTCATTCAGACGAGCTGTCGGAATACGGGTTGTGCGGGCATGATAAACCTCCTTAGCCATTTCCAACACCTTAAAAATGCGTTGTTTAGTCATGGCAGAAGCAAATATGATGGGAAAATCCACAAATGGAGCAAAACGTGAGCGGATAGCCTCCTCGTATGACTTCATTACCTTGGCGTCTTTATTCTCTACCAAATCCCACTTATTGACCACTACCACCAGCCCCTTTTGGTTACGCTGGATAAGCGAAAATATATTCAAGTCCTGCCCTTCTATACCACGGGTAGCATCAATCATCAGAATACATACATCCGAGTTCTCAATGGAGCGGATAGAACGGATAACGGAATAATACTCCAAGTCTTCCGTCACTTTATTCTTCTTGCGAATACCGGCAGTATCCACCAAATAGAAATCAAAACCGAACTTCTCGTAACGAGTATAGATAGAGTCACGCGTAGTACCGGCGATCTCTGTCACAATATTACGGTCTTCACCGATAAAGGCATTCACGATAGATGACTTTCCTGCATTCGGACGGCCCACAACTGCAAAACGGGGAATATCCTCATCCAACAGTTCTTCTCCTTCTTTATTAAACTTACTTACAATCAAGTCCATCAAGTCTCCTGTACCGAATCCGCTCAAAGCAGAAATGCAATACGGGTCATCAAGTCCCAATGAGTAAAATTCTGCTGCATTATATTGCAAATCATTATTATCAGTCTTGTTTGCCACCATAATAACAGGCTTCTTGGTACGACGCAAAATGGCAGCAACCTCCATATCAAGGTCTGTTACTCCATTCACCACATCTACTACAAACAAGATTACATCTGCTTCATCAACAGCCAACAATACTTGTTTACGGATTTCCTCTTCAAAAACATCATCCGAGTTTACCACCCATCCGCCGGTATCAACGACAGAAAACTCACGTCCCAACCATTCCGACTTACCATATTGACGGTCGCGGGTTGTTCCTGCCTGCTCATTTACAATAGCCTGACGAGTCTTAGTCAGACGATTAAAAAGTGTAGATTTTCCCACATTGGGACGTCCTACGATTGCTACTAAATTTCCCATGTTCTTTCTTGTTTACGGCTATCACAGTCGATTTTAATCCAATTGATACCCAAAGTTTTTCAATTCTTTGTCCGAGCTTCTCCAGTCTTTATCCACCTTCACAAAAGTTTCAAGATAAACAGACTTCTGAAAGAAATGCTCTAAAGTCTTACGTGCTTCTGTTGCCACTTTCTTCAATGCCTTGCCTTGCTTACCAATGATAATACCTTTCTGTGAATCACGCTCCACATAAATCACCGCATTGATATGGATGCTCTTTGCATCTTCTTTAAATTGTTCTACAACTACTTCGACCGAGTAAGGAATCTCCTTGTCATAATAAAGCAGAATCTTTTCACGAATTATCTCCGTTACAAAGAACCGGGCCGGTTTATCCGTCCATTGGTCCTTACCAAAATAGGGAGGTGAATCGGGCAACAATTCCTTGATGCGTTTCATCACTACATCTATATTAAACTTCGAAGTAGCCGAAATAGGAATAATCTCTGCTTGTGGAATCAATTCATGCCATTCTTCCACCAGCTTTACCAATTCTTCCTGATTAGTCAAATCTATTTTATTAATCAGCAATAAGATAGGAACTTGCAGTTTACGAACCTTTTCGATAAACTCCAGATTCTTGTCAGGTTTCTCTATCACATCCGTTACATACAATAACACATCAGCATCCGCCAGCGCCGACTCCGAAAAATTAAGCATACTTTCCTGCAACTTATAATTCGGTTTCAATACTCCCGGAGTATCCGAGAATACAATCTGCATATCATCTGTATTCAAAATACCCATGATACGATGACGCGTTGTCTGTGCCTTGAACGTAGCGATTGAGATACGTTCACCTACCAGCAAATTCATCAATGTAGACTTACCCACATTAGGATTTCCTACTATATTTACAAACCCTGCCTTATGCATAATTTTTATAATTTATTGGTTACAGACAAAAAAACGCATCTGAATATGGATGCGTTCATTTGTATTTGTAGTTTAATGATTATTATCTCTTACTACCATCGTAACCCCATTTCACATAAACGGCTCCATAGGTGAAACCTGCGCCGAATGCTGTAAATATCAGGTTATCTCCTTTCTTCAGCTGTTTTTCATAATCCCAAAGGCACAACGGAAGCGTCGCTCCACTGGTATTTCCATAACGCTGAATATTTATCATTACCTTATCCAAAGGCACTTCCAAGCGAGATGCAACAGCATCAATGATACGCAAATTTGCCTGATGAGGAATTACCCAATCGATATTATCTTTATTCAACCCATTGTTTGCAGCAATAGTTGCAGTAATATCCGACATATTTGAAACAGCATATTTGAATACTGTTCTACCTTCCTGATAGAGATAATGCATTTTATGATCTACTGTGAAATAAGAAGGAGGACACACAGAACCACCTGCTTTCATATGAAGGAAAGGAAGACCTTTACCATCCGTACGCAGAATAGAATCCATTATCCCGTAATCTTCTGTAGTAGCTTCTACCATACATGCCGCAGCACCATCACCAAAGATAGGGCAAGTGGCACGGTCTTGGTAGTTTACCATAGACGACATCTTATCAGCACCAACAATAATAATCTTTTTATGTCTACCAGATGCGATGAGTGAAGCAGCTGTTTCCATTAAGTATAAGAACCCGCAACATGCAGCCTGCAAATCGAATGCAAATGCAGTCTTCAATCCCAACTT
>OJNX01000811.1_pt1 | contig 19649 bp, 17 predicted proteins | sample 1598021 | NCBI WGS metagenome assembly OJNX01 (sample SAMN01915227, study PRJEB22387) | human gut metagenome | isolation source: stool | host: Homo sapiens | place: USA | reverse complement strand
TCCGATCTCCTACTTTAAAATTATATTCATTATCAGACGAGAAAATATTTAGTGATTTTTGTGTTATTTTGTCGAAATAAGTATCTGAATTTTTCTTACGTTTCCATTCTACGTATACGAGCTCAGAAACAACTGATTTAAAATTTTCTCTCTTGTCACTACGAATTTTGTCTTCTTTTTGCCTCGCAAGATGCTGAACAAGATAGTCCGTATCACTGTTAGCTAGAGACTCAAACATTTCTTTGATGAGGGAGTTCTTTATAAGCTTCCTAATATTTTCTGATGGATTACGGACAATCTCATCTTTAATTAATTTTCCGAAGTACTTAGAGTCTAACTCGTTCCAATATAATTCGGCACGGCGGATTAAGCAAATTACAAGCAGAGAAAAGAAAGTAAGCCTCTGTTGACCATCAATTAGAATCCTGCATTTTAATTGGCCTGCAGATTTATCATCGAGCATATTATTAACAATCTCTTGATCTGCCGGTACTCGAATAATTGTTCCTACAAATTTTGCTCGGATCTTGTCACTTTTGTCTTTACTTACATAATTCAGATAATAAATGCCAATTTCCCCGAGCAATCTTCCAATTTCCGATTTTCCCCATTTAAATCCACGTTGATACGAAGGGATAATATAAAACGAACTTGCTAAACAACTGATAGCAGACTTTGCTTCGAGGGAACACCCGAACTCCTTATCGGACTCTGTACTATTTTCCATATTATTCCTTTTGTCTATTCAACTTTTAGATTGAGTTTTTCAATTAATTTTTTTATTTCATGCAAATTGAACAAGCTCCTCCTCCCTCATCCTCTCCATACAAGTCATCAATATCGAGATACTCTAGTCCTTGCTTCAAAGGGTTAATCGGTATCCGCTTTTTTTCTGCTGATTTCCTTTTTTCAAAATCAGCCTTAATTTGAGCAATTCGCTCAGGGCGACTCAGTTCCTCTAGAGATTCACCTTGTGACCATGTGAAAGGAGATCCTTCACTCAAAGCTGTCTTTTCATAAGACATTGCCTCAGCAAACTTATCGGGATGATGTTCTAAGAGATGCACCCATTCAATTTTTTGTTGGAAAAAACAAAAAGTACAACCTGAACGAGATCGCCATTCATAGTAAGCCGGCAGTCCTATTCCAGCTGACTCTAGTATCTCGTATACCCCGGCCTTGTTAATTCCAGCCTCTCTAAAAGGTAAGACTACATGAAAATTAGGATGCCGTTCTTGCATCCCTGTGCGATGTTCTTCGTCTGCTCGAATCGCAACATAACTATAAACTTCTTCCCCAGAAGCTAACATCGGTTTAATCCACTCACGGAAGGGCTCGAGTTTCATCATACGGGTACACCAACGCGTTTGCGGAGAAGGTAAGTAGTTATGAAATGCTTTCAGCCAGTAATCGAATCCTTTATTGGGATTAAGGTATGTGATACTCTTTCCAAGAAACCCCTCAAGCTTCCCTAGGAATTCGTAGACCTCTGGAAGTTCCTTTCCTGTGTCCGTAAAAAAGTACTCAATATTAAGTTCTGGATGAGAAATAGACATATACACAGCCAGGGCCGCGGAGTCTTTCCCTCCAGAAATTCCCAAAAGATGCCTCTCCCCCATTTGTCACTTGTCCTCTTTCATCGTCATCAGCCCCGCTTCCACCAAAGCTGCTAATGCAACGTCTCTCTCTGAACCAGCAAGTAATTTTCTAACATTTTTTGCCAAATCGGTAGCTTTTTGGCATTCCTCGTCAGACAAGTCGATTGCCTGATTCAAATCGCTAACAGCGCCGCCAAAAACAACATTAAACACTCGGCGTTTGATTGGACGATTTCTTAGTGAACTAGTTGCTTCTAGTTTTCTAAATTCGTATGAAAAATCCGCAAGTTTTGTGTGAGCTACGCGAATGTCATTGTCTGTCCATTGAAAAGACGGCTTTGCTGCAGCAAGACTTATTAATCCCTCAATATCTTCCCTTGAATTTTCGAATTTTTCAAGACGAGAGATGAAAGCTTCTATAAGCATCTTTCCTGACAGCCCTCTAATCGCTGTGGCTCGGCTGTGCAGTTCCAAAAGATTGTCAGGTGAAGCCTTAAGTGCCTTTAGCAACAATTCACGCGTTTTATCAATAATAACAGGCATGGCTGTCTGATACTCTTGAATCGAAGACTCAATGGCCTTTACTCGTGAAGTTGCATCAAGACCACTATAGATTGCCGGAATATCATCACAAAGTAGTTTAATTGGATCGGAGGCCTTTAAAACTGTTTGTTTAAGTTGATTGGTTTGTGAAGAATAGGAAGTGGAATGTTGCGCCCACTTTGGACTAAGCATAAACAGCTTTACGAGAGCTCTAGCTACGGCCAATGGTTTAGACTCACAAGGCTCGCCTAGGAATCTTGTCATCACAGTTGCAAACTCTTTAAGATAGCATTCACTGGTCTCCGACTCCTCAACAAGGCGGATAGCAATGTCCCGTGGCTCAACAATCCATTCATCAATTGTCTGCTCTGTAATTTCCGGGATAAACGCTTTATTTTGATACACAGCAATGCCGTTGCGATTCGATAAACAAAACGCTAAAGCAAGGATTGGCATTGGTCCGTATTTCAATCCATACGGTTGCTTGCGCCAAAAAGCGTATAAATCATTACACGTCGTATTGCCACGTCCAGAAAGAAATTTCTTCGTATTGTCCCAAAAGTCAGAATACTGCTTGCTGTGCCGATTTATGTTGAAATACCATTGCCCATTCTCGTTTTTAAAATGGATGGATTTCAGCATGGCAAGAAAAAGTGCATAATCGGGCGGATAGCTTTCGTACCCAAGATTCTTTTCTGTTTCGTGAGCAAGCATGCGTTTCATCAGCGACTTACGAGCCGAAGAAACGTTTGTAGAGAGGAAATCCCGATTAATCAACTCATTTTTGATTTCGGGAACTTGTGAAAAAAGCCCCTCTGCAACATTGCTCGCGAGAATACTCAAATCACTCTGCCTCTTCGCAGATACAACATTGACAGCTGGGTGGTACCATTGGGCTTTAGAAAAGGCGCTCGACAATGTTTCCTTCAGCAAATCCCGAGTCTGATTCGTGCGAACCACTAATTCTTTACGCCCCGTCTCATCCCCTTCCAATTCGGGAACTTTTGCCACTTGGTGTAATGCCTGCAATTCAACCAAAAGTAGTCTCAGAAACGCTCCTTGCGAGGGAATCCCAAAAATCAAAGACTTCTCGTCTTTCCTCTTATCTCTATAGGTTTCCACAATATTCAGGAGAAGTTCTTTAGTAGGTGTGTCTTCCCTCTGCTCAGGAATAACCAAAACAAATGCCCCTGCTGCACCATCAGTTAGGTGCCCCTTCTCCTCTAGCCACTGAACCAATTGCTCCTGAGGGACAATGACTCGATCAAACCACCGTAATGTACCCACACGCATATACAAATTGCGAGCTACTACCGGGGATAAGTCAAGCAAATGTTCTATGAGCGTAATATCAATACCGTTTTGCTTAGCCTCAGCATCTGAAAGGGCTTGTTCCAAATTAAAATCAGACCCTTCAAAAACTGCGTAGGCATCAAGATGGTGCCTAGGAATTATGACCTTCCATTCGAGTAAATCCTTCAAAAGCTCTTTTACCTTCTTTTCGGAAAAAGAAGTACCGGCAGCTAGAATTGGAAGACTTGCCTCAAGCCCAGATCCTGCTCGAAAAAGATCAACTATTGCGAGAGTCTTAATCAATCGAATATGGCTCGCAGTTCCCCTGCGTTCTGTGCGCTCCACAGCATCCACCGCCGTCATCCAGCGATGACTTTCTGACGTACTCAGAATAGACGACTCATAGTTTGCTTTTAAGTAATCCCAAAAATCTGATACTGCGTAGGTATCCTCAATCGTGTGGGAAGAAATAAACTCCTGAAAGCCTAATGACTCATGGCTATTCAAAAAAGAATATATCGAGCGCTCATTTTGGGAAAATTTACGCCGGGAGATTGGTCCAAGAAGTACAGACAGAACGGGATTAAGTGGCCAAGCAGAAAACAGCAACGTTGCAAGTCTTCTTTCCTTATCCGCATCTCCATGACGATGTCGTGCAATTTCGCGGGCCACCCTGTCAGCAGCCTTTTGAAAACTATTAAGAGATGTGGGAATCTGTTTTTTTATAGCTTGCCCTAAAAGTTCTAGTACTTCTTCCGAGTTCCCCAAAATCGGCATGTCAGAATACCGACCCTTGACCTTGTCCCACTCGGCCCTAATCTGCTTGGGCAACCGAGAAGCATAAACATCGACGGCTTGGTGCAAGATTCCAACGACAACAGCCTTGCGTCCAGATCGATTTGCGATTTCTGCCAGTTCCTGTAGCAGGTAGGCGTTTTCTGTTGCGCACTCTGCCTCTAGGTATTTCCCTAACTCATCAATAATGAGAAGAAGGCCTAGTGATTTTTCAATACGCCTTTTGAATGCATCTACAACGTGAGCCTCATCTGGCTGAGTCCTAAACAACTTGGCAACATCATCAATCAAACGACTTTGCCTTCCTGTTAAGGGATAAACCTTCCAGAGTTCTCCTTGACCGAAAATCCGAATAATGGGATCCTCCTTGTCAAGATTAAGGCGATTCAGTGCTAATTCGCGAGTCTTTTTTCCTCCCACCAACGAACAAAGCACAAGTGCCAATGAAGACTTTCCACTCCCATATGGTCCCGTCCAAGTAAAAGCACGTTGGGACGATTCCTGAATCTGTTCGGCCATTAATCTCAGGACGTTTAAAGCTGTGCCCTGAGGAACATAGTTTTCGATAGCCTCAGTCGATTGACAAGAGAAATCACTATCAAGGCGCATAGCCTTTTGAAATGATTGATTAACCTTTACGTAGTTGCTCAAATACTGCTTATCCATTCTCAAGCCTCATACGCCTTTTTAAGCATCATTGTTTTAAATTCTTCCGGGTTCTTCAGTGCTATGTTTCGACGAATGACTTGCCGCAACCCTGCTTGCTCCGTCCATACTAGTGCCTCATTTGTTAATTCCTCGAGACGGGAAAGGCGACCATCAATAGACTTAGCATCCAATTTAAAAACTCGACCAGGCGATCCATAATCAAAAGCAATATGATTAAAGTCGAGCGTTGACCCCGCTGTCTGTCGGCTCCAATAGTCCATCAGTGCATACGCAAACAAACCATCTGGCAGGGTTGGATGTGCAGCACGATGGAATTCAAGCATATCTCGGTTTTCGACCCTCAACAAATCCAAATCGGCCAAAAGTGGTTCAATGAAATCCTCCATGTGCCCCCGCCCCGTTTGCCGAGGTGCATAAGACCTCAACACAACTTCGATACTTCTTTTAAGCGTCATAAGAGAGGTTTTGAATGAATTCTCATCTGTCCATTCTTTTAGTTTCTTCAGGAACACCTCCCGATCAATTGTTGGGGTATTTATACAATTGAAGAGAAACCAATTTGTTGTGAAATGTACGGGAGTAGCAGACAAATTCCAGTGCACAAGCCATTGCGTTGCCGAATGCTCGCAACTTTCATCTAGCCCATGTTCTCCCCGTCTTGATGTGCCAAAAATCAACGTGCCAAACTTCGTTAGCTTCATGCCAGTGGATGTTTGCTCTGCCATCCCCGAGGCCTGAGCCCAATAACGCATGGAGTTAAGCATGTTTTTGCCAACACCTAAAATGCAGATAGCATCCTCATCAGAAGGCTTGCCAATAACCCCATTCTGAATATCGTTGATTAATTGGGAGAATTTAAGCAACCAAAGCTGTCTTAACGGAAACGTTTCGTGTCCTGAAAATTGTGGACGAAAGTTTTCAGGAAATATCGCAGAAATCATACAAAAGAGTCCTATTCATGATAGAACTGGAGAACTTCTCCAGAATGAGGGGGATTGTAGGCTAGGAATTTGCCCGAGGCAACGTTTCTCAAAAGTTCCTTTAAAATCAATGACGTTTCGAATTCCTGTTTAGAAACAAGGATAAAGAAAGCGTCTAGTCCACTATCTAACTTGTACGTACCATGTAATTGCCCTCTCTGCCGTAAACAAGTTCTACTGCCAGTCTGGACAGTCTTGTACATATTTGGAAACCCTAAACGGGCCACGATTTCATGTTGTCGTTTCGTCACCTCAAGCCGGTGTCCTTTGCCGTCTTTGTCGAAGATGATTCTCGGTGTCATAAGCCGGTTTTTAAGTTCATTAAACGTCATCTCTTCGGCAAGCGTCAGAGCCTAATCAGAACCCCTTGCCCTCGAGAGCGAGTCTTGGCTTCACTGTCAAACGAACTTTAATTTGACCCCCAAAACGTCTTTTGAATTGACCCGTCTGTTACTCGGTTAGAGACGTTCCAGCAGCGCGAACTGATGTTAAAAGTCCCTCTTTTCTCCAACAAGCGATAGCTATCGCCTCGAATGACAACCACCTCACTGTGGTGGAGCAGTCTGTCGAGCATTGCTGTCGTTAGTGTTGCATCTCCTAGGACAGCAGCCCACTCGGATACCGGTTTGTTGCTTGTAATCAAGATGCTCTTTTGTTCATAACGGTTATTGATTAAGCGAAACAGCAACGGGGCACTCGCAGGCGAAAACGGCGTATAACCGAACTCATCAATAATCAGCAGTTTAGGTTTTGAAAGTCGGAGCAGTTTGTGCTTGATAGTGCCATCAGTCATTGCGCTGTCCAAGAGCAACCCGAGTTCCTCGCCCGAATAGAAGGCAACACGGATTCCTTTTTCAATAGCTAATCGTCCGAAATCAATCGCAAGATAAGTCTTTCCGACACCGGGAGGTCCCAAAAATAGTAAGTTTTGAGCTTGCCTGATTCGTTCGAGTTGAGACCGTTCCCTAATTTGTCTCGCATCAATAGACGGCTGTGCTTCGAAATCAAAATCATCCAATGACCTCACGGCAGGGAAATGAGCTCCCATGATTCCTTGTCGGATTCGGTTTTCTTCTCTGCGCACAATTTCCTGTCGAAAGAAAAATTCCAAAGTCTCACGAGGCGAGAGTCTTTTTTCAGCGGTTAGACCGAGCATTTCTTCCATTCGATCACGTATCAGAGTCAAGCGCAATCTGTTGGCCAAAGCTGCAAGCTCCGAGTTGGAAATTGCCTTAACAACTGACATGGCTGTGCTCCTGGACAAAACTGTCGTATTCGGATAATGAACGATCTAATGAGCTACTGCGGACGTTACCCGGCTCCCAGATTTCTTTCTGTCGATGCTTAAATGTGCTAGCTTCATAGGCGTCAGCGGTTCTGTTCAATTCTGTGATGCATTGCCCGTGAAGAAACACTGCAATCCTTTCTTCCTCAATGAGAACATCCACGTCAGTACCTGCGTCTGTTCCAGGGATTCGGTACTGAATTCCGTCAATCTGAATGCAACCGCTGACGTTGAGCTTTCTCGTTTCCAACCTGAGCTGTGTTAGATTGGGCCCCATGTACGGCTTTAACGCCGTAATCTCTGTCGCATATCGTTCAATCGGATTGCCTGACAGTTCGTCTATCTTGCGTATATCCGCCACTGCTTCAATCCAAACGTTAATCTGCCTTTGTACGTCCTGCAGATCATTCGCTTCCAGCCCAGCTAAGCAACTTGTCTTAACGTAACCGACCATCCGCTCTACCTTGCCTTTGGTCTTGGCTCGATAGGGTCTGCAATTGACAGGAACAAATTGCCAATATCGAGCTAATTGCAGATAGCGTCGATTGAAAATGGTTCTCCCCTTTTCGGCCCGGCTATCGACCAGACAGCGTGTGTTATCCGACACGACGGCAACGGGAACACCATTGAAATGTTTGAAGGCTGATTCGATGCCATCGAGCCAAGCGGTTTGGTTTTCTCTCGGATAAACCTTGGCAAAGACTCGTCTGGAGTAGCTCAAAACCGCAACAAAAATGCAGATCCGTGTCTTGACCCCGGAAATCAAAACCTCATCAAATCCAAAATCAATCTGCATTTCATCACCGGGTGGTACCTCGTACCGCTCGGTCATGTCATTCCCTTTAAGTTCTTTGCTACGCCATTTCCGGCAATACTTCTGTAGCTGTCTCAGACCAATTGATATGTTGAGTTCTTCGCGTAACTTACGTTGCAGTACCGGACAGTGCTCGCGACAGGATGCAAACCAAATACGAATTCTGTCTCGGTAAGCATCGAGTTTGCTTGGTCGTCGGACGCTTGTGGCAATGGGTGTTTTTTGTTGAATGTGCGTCAAGTATTTGCGAACGGTGTTCCTTGTAATCCCCGTACTCTTGGCAATCGCTTTGGATCCTAGTCCTCGCTCAGACAAAATCCGAATCCTTTCGATTGCTTCAGTTGCAAGCATGTCGGGTCTCCTTTGAAAACGGAAACCCTCATTATTTTTTTCCTCTTGATTCCTTCACTTTTTGACTCCTGAGGGGGTCAAATTAAAGTTCGTCAAGGGGGTACTTTATGCGTTCGCCTAACAGCTTCACATTCAGTAGTACAGGCTACTTAGAATTGTCAGCGCAACAAACCCGATGATAAAACGTCCTTACATCGTGTCATCGTCGTGGGAGCGGATGACGCCGAGTTCAAATTTCGTCTTTCCGCCTTTAAAGGACTTCTCAATCAAGTCACGAGTTTGATACGACCCTAGGGTTTCCTTGGCCGTGCACGCCATGGTCGTCACATTGCAAAGATTCCGAGGTACCGCGTTCCCGCATCAATGGTGTCATCATCCTGAACAAGCGGCGTTTTCTCCGAAATGCCTTCGCTGCTTTTGAAGTACTTCATCCAGAGGCTCTTCCGAAGAGCGCAATTCTCCGTGCTCTCGTCTTCCCCTTTTCTCGAGCGCCAGTTAATCCACTGCTTCTCAAACACCTCAAGTCCTTCGTAAAATCCCGAGTTCTCTTGCTCGGCTTTCCCGTCGGTGCGATAGACGTGGGGCCAAAGTCGCTGCTTCTTTCCGCCTTCAAATGTCGGTTCCACAGGAACGGTCTTTCCCTAGCACTTATCGCCGGCAATGGGTGCTGCATTAGTCCGCAGATGCGGCATTGCTTCCTCGATGGCATTGCGAATCCAAGAAGCATCCGTTTTGGCAACCATCACAATGCGACTACCTGCATCGGAGAAGCGAGCTAGATTTGCCAGCGAGAAGTATCCGCGGTCAACGACAGCGCCGAAGATACGGCGGCTGTCTGTGATTTCATCAAACCGAAAGAGCTTGTCTTGGACGGTTATGTCATCGGTAATGTTCCGGGAAAGAACTCGGAACAAAACCGGCGTATGCGATTCGTGTCCGACCAGGAGAATCAGACCGACCTGCCGCTGATAGCCGCCTTCTTTCCCGACACCGTATCGAGCATAAGAGATCTCAGTGGTTTGAGAAGCCATCTGCGTGGCATCAAAGGAGAGCCTCTCCTTATCCTGCAGCCGCTTGACGCGCGCTCCGAAAAAGTCTTTTCTCCAGTTCGGCGTTTCTTTGAGTTCCCGGAAGAACTCGCTCATTTGCTTACTCGCAATCGCTTCCGGATACGGAATAAACTTACTTTGGGCCCGGGAGTCGTACAGGTATGGGGCATTCGAACCGGTATTGAGCCAGTGACCGGCAATGGAAATGGCGGCCGTCGCATTATCTTCGTCCCAAACGGCCGTTAGATCTCCTTTTAATCCCGTTCCCTCGGCAATGGCGTTGTAAAGAGGAATCGCGGAGGTTGTCTTTGTCTTAAACGACTCAATCTTTTTCCAAATGGGTGCTGTTTCAGAAGCATCTTTGAGAGCATAAGGATTCCTGCTGCTCTCTTTTGAACTCCGGTTGACAAACGAAGCTTCCTCGTCGCTCAAGCCGAAGAGTTCGCCTTCGGCAAAACCGATGGCTACGCTTGCCGTTACACAAGTTTACGGGCTGATGGTCGATATCGTAGTTGTTCGGGACAAACTTCATGTTCTTGACCGTGCCGATATAGTCCCGTTCTTGAATCGTTTGCCCATCGAGACGATACGAGTAGCTGAAAAAGACATAAGTCTTATCGGAGATGGTTTGTAGACTCGCACCCTCAGGGGGTCTTTCGAGTAAATTCTTGTCAGTCTTTTTAGCCTGGCTTTTCATTTTTTATGACTTTGCTAAATCCACTGAAAAACAGACACATCATTAAGGATCCTATATAAACCCTTCTTCCTTCTCTTCCAACCTAATCCTTTTCCGCCAAAGGCGGATCGATAAATTGCTTTAAATACTCTCGAAGGTTTTTATCAACCACGTAAACAAAACAACCGCGAACACCGCGAGTGAGCAAAACTTTATAACTATTGAGAACAAAAGAACGAAGCTGTTCATCCCCTGCCTTATTTTTAGCTATCCCGTTTTTCATGTTTGCATCGAAAACATGGCCTCTATCGACAACGATACGTTTCTTTTGCTTGTCGTAGCGAAGATCCGGACCGATGATGACTCCAACGTAAGCTAAATCAAAACCTTGAGTTGTATGAACGCAACCGATTTCACGGGCAGCGTTTTTGCTTGTAATCCAGCCGGCTTGGGTTGTGTTCCAGTGATACTTTTTTTCTTCGATTTCAATATCACAAATCGAAGATTTTTTCTTAGCCTCCCAAGGCCAAGCAAACCCAGCCACAATACGTGAATAGCCGTTTCCCTTCGGGTCCGAGCTCAAGCTCTGTATTTCTTCATACAGCGGCGTGAAATGCTCATACAACCGGAAATCGTAATCACTAAAACTCTTTTTCTCGGCGGTTCCTTGAAAGATTTGATCGAGATATTCAATAAAACTTGCCCCACCCTGACAACGCATTTGCGTTGTGAGCACAAGAGGCGGAAAACTCGGAGACATTCGGGATGTAATTATCTTTTGAAAATCCTCATCCGGAACATCCGCCGGTCGCACAGTTTGAGCTGCATCGTAAAAGAGAATCTGGCATTGACTTTGCCTCAAAATCCAGTCAAGCGTTGATGCCGTCTTCGGGTCTAAGCCAAGTTGCTCCGAACACTTTTTGTACTCTCCGCGCCAACTGATATTTCTGTACCGCGGAAGGCGATGTGCTTCATCGACAATTAAAAGGTCAAACGGTTCCGTAGCCTTTGCCACATCGACTGTTCCGATAACAATTTTGCCTGCGGAGGTGCTTGCCTGTTTGAGTTCCTCTTTAAGCGTCGTCTTAAATACGTCTTGAAGGGTTTTTCGAAGCGAGGTCATCGCCACGACATAGCCAAGTCGAATGGGACGCTTTCTCTTATGAACAAACTCAAGTAGTTTTCTCTGAATTTTCAGGCAATAACTTTCATCCGCGTCAAGATCTTCCTCATCGCGAGCAAGATTCATAGGCTGAGCGTTAGTTTCGAGAAGTAACGACAGAATCTTTGTTGCAACAATTGTCTTCCCGGTGCCGGCAGCGCCGGAGATTAATTGAACGCGTTTTTTTCCATTCGCTAAAGCATCAAGAATGCTTTCAATTGCTTTAAAACAGACATCACGCTGCTCGACAGTGAGCGCCGTATATGGAGAAAACTTGTATTTATCGCTTGATGTGATGTCAAGAAAGGACTCAGTGCTTAAGTTAATTCGAGACCAAAGCGCCTCCATTTCTTCAACATAAGAAAACCTTTGGTAATAATCGTGATGTGCGCTTTGTCCGAGATTTTTATTTTTTACCGCAAATTTCCGATCGCACTTAAACAACCGAATAAGCGTCTGCTCTACATCCAAAATCGCAGACTTGTTATATCGATTGTTAATAACAACTTTGATGCCGGAATAGAGATTACATTTTTCTTCGTCCGCTAGATGCTGCTTGACGCGCCCGATGAAGTTACTCGTCTCTCCGATATAAAGCGGGCAAGGTTTTTTATCAAGACTTCCATGAATCAAGTAGACAACAGGCCAATCCGAACATTTTTCCTCAGTCCTTGCAATATCGGGCGTATGGGAATTAAAAGCAAATTCTTCAATCCTAATCGCTTCGCCGGTCATTGTGTCTCACTTAAGTTCCGTGTATTTTTTCGCTGTCCCAAAAGACTTATCAACCGGGTACTTACGAGCATTGGCCTCAATCTTTTTTTTAATGATTGTTGCAACGTCAAAGCCGTACTTATCGGCTAGCAGGAAAGCATAGTTAAACACATCGGCAAGTTCCTCCTCGACTTTCTCTCTCTTGGCTTCGGAGGGCGTTTTCCATAAGAAGGCTTCCAAAAGCTCGTTGGCTTCGATGCTTAATGCAATCGCCAAGTCCTTGGGATTGTGAAACTTATCCCAATCGCGCTCTTCCGTGAACTCGCGAATCTGCCGTTTTGTCTGCTCAAACTGATCCATATCACGTTACATACAAACACTGTTATCCGGGAAAAGTCTTTCAAAAATCAATACTAACAGAAACCCATTGTCGGCAACAGGTTAATCGCATTAACTGTCCAAGTTTAGATTCCATTTGTAGCCGAAACACTCAGATTCGATATGTTATGAGTATCGGAATTGAGTTACCCTATAATGACATGCTCGGCAGACTACAATGAGTTAATCGACATCGAAAAGCATGACATGAACCCATGATTCGGCACTGCGACATTCAAGCCTGGCGTATTTTTGTAACGGTCATTCGAACGGGGTCTATTTCAAAAGCCTCGGAAGTGTGCGAAATGGCACCGTCCAACATTTCACGCCTGCTTTCGCAACTTGAAAAAAGCCTCGGAAATGTCGTTCTTTTTGACAGACAGTATTCCCCTATTGTTTTAACCAGCACGGGACAGCTTGCTTATGAACAAGCAAAACACCTGCTGTCGACTCACGATGATTTCATAGAAGAAGTCTCGGAGGCTAAAAACCCTTATTCCGGAATTGTCCGAATCGGAATGCCTCAGTCATTTTTCGATCGCACGCTGTTGGATGCAAGCATCAATTTAAGAGTTCAATACCCCGACATTCGAATTGAGGTCTTTCAGTCCGGATTTCTTCCCCCGATTCAATTCTTCGAAAACGGTCATCCGCTCGACGTTGTCATCGGCTACGGCCCCGATGTCAGCCAAACGGATGTTGTGCAAACTCTTATCGGGGTTTGTCGCAGTTTTCCTTTGGTTTCCCCGGTCTATGTGCGGCATTTCGGGATGCCGAAAACAAAACATGACCTGAAACACCACCGGTTACTTTTGTTTGACAACTGTCGCGTACCATCGAACGCTCAATTTGCCGACGGGGATGCGAACATCATCGGAAAATTTCGTGATTGTTTGTATTTGCCGAACAACACGAGTCTGATGGTTGCCGCAGTTCTCGGCAACGGCATTCATTACGGCGCTCAATTGCTTTACTCATATCAGGACATTGCCAAAGGAAATCTGATTGCAGTCCGGCATTTGTGGTCGTTTCCCGATTGGCATTATTACGTGTTTATCAATCCGCAATCGAAGAAACGAAAGCGCGTCATGATGGTTGTCGATCTGATACTCGAAGAGCTCCGAGCAAAACTCGCCGTTGCCAACCAAGTCTTGGAGGCTGAAAGCCAATGATGCGACACAACGATATCCAAGCCTGGGAGGCATTTGTCACCACGGTGCGGACAACCGGTCTGAGCCAAGCAGCGCGTTCTCTCGGGTCCACGCTTTCCAATCATGTGCGACTTTTGAAGGAATTGGAACTTTCCTTGGACGGTGGCCCCCTATTTGCCAGGCGACAAAACCCCGTCGAATTGACCCCGTTCGGCCGGCGTGTTTTCGAGGTAGGGACAAAACTTGTAGATACGCACAGCACCCTACTCGGCCTTATCAGAAAAGATTGCGACGTTGTTTCGGGAATCGTCAGGTTGGGAATGCCCGACCCACTTTTCAATCTACTCCTAGATGCCTGTGTTAAATTCAAGGAACTGCATCGAACGATTCAACTGGAAATCTTTAACTACTCGGAGTTACCTCCGATCAATTTCATGAAGCCCGGAAGAATGCTCGACGCAGTCCTAGGTTACGGCTTCAAAGAGTCCTGCGACCGCCCTGATGAAATGTGTATCGGGGAGTGCTTCTTTTATCCGCTGATGTCTCCGGGGTACTTAGAAAAACACGGAATGCCCAGAACGACAAAAGATCTTAGAAAACACACTTTGCTTACTTTGGATCAACGACTTGTCCAGAACTCCGCATCGTTTATGGACATCGGCGAACAAGAAATTTTCCGTTTATTCTCCCAATCCTTGTCCTTTCCGACGGCTTCCGCGTTAATTTCCGCCGCCTTACACGGTCGGGGTATTTTGTACGGCGGTCAGTCTCTTTATTACAGCCAGTACGTTCAGACCGGGCAATTGATTGTCATGCGTCACTTGTGGCGTTTCCCCAAGCGATATCTCTACCTGTATATCAATCCGCGTTCGGTCCGACTAAGGCGCGTGCAAGTGGTAACCGACTACATTCGAGCCGTGATGCAAAGAAAAATGAAAGAGGCCGCTTCCTGCTTTAATTCCCCGTAAACCTTCCCGAATAAAAACAGCGGAACTGCCTTCGCAATCCCGCCGTTCGACTGATGTTCGAAAGGTGAATCAGAACACGAAACTTTGGATAACCAGACCTGTTGCAACGGCACATACCGTCATCACGAGTCCCGGTAGCATGAATGAGTGATTCAAGACGTACTTTCCGATTTTGCAAGTTCCTGTTTGATCAAAGCCGATCGTAGCAATCAGTGTTCCGCTTGTGGGAAAGAAGAAAGTCGAGTTAACGCTGGGCAACATGCCGGTCAAGACTCCGGGAGGCAAACCGAGAGCGAGACCGAGGGGCATGATTGCTCTGATTGTCGCAGCCTGACTGGCCAGCATGGATGCCATAAAGAACAAGAAGACGGCAAACAACCACGCATGCGCTTGAATAAAGTCTTTGGATGTCGCTAACCAGGCTGCCTTATGTGCGGCGATGAAACTATCCCCTAACCAGGCCACGCCGAACACGGCAATCATGGCCGTGACGCCGGCTTTCATAATCGGCGAATTAATCGCTTCGTTGAGTTTAGCCTTCGTCACAAGCAAAATGACACCGGCAATCCCCAGCATGAAAATTTGCAGAAACATTGCCATGGAAATAGGCTTTGTTGCTCCCAACGGAGTGCGAAGAGCCGGGAAAAATCCGGACAGCACGACAATGCACACGCCGATAATAAAAATCCACGCAGAAATCGCTGCCGACTTCGGAAGCGCTGCCTTCTCAACTGTTTTAGGGACATTGACAAGGCCGGCCTTCAAACGTTCCAAATATTCGGAATCGTCCTTGAGCTCTTTGCCCTTTTTGTACATAACGCATGAGGCACAAAAGATTCCGACTAGCGCAGCCGGAACCGTAACAGCAAGGACCTTTCCGAGATTGACATCGTACCCCTGTGCAGCGTACAGGCCGAGAATAGCAGCAGTTGCAGCAGAAACGGGGGAAGCCGTAATGGCATGCATGCTGGCAACGTTAGCCACGGTCATCGCTCGCTCCGGCCGAATTCCGTTGTTATAAGCCACTTCAAAAATAACCGGCATCAACGGATAGGAGATATGTCCTGTCCCTGCCAACATGGCAAAGAACCACATTGTTAGCGGAGCAACGAATGTAACGCGCTTCGGATTCGCACGGATAATGCGCTCGGCGACTCGGACCATCCAGTCAACACCGCCGGCCGAATACATCACGGACGAAGCAGTGACAACGGCTAACAAAATCAGCATGACATCAATCGGAGCCGAAGTGGGTTTTATTCCGAAACCGACGACGAGAATCAATAAACCTAGGCCGCCGAAGATACCAAGTCCCATTCCTTTATATCGTGCTCCGATTGCCACTGCGCCGAACACGACAACAAGTTGCAAAATAGTTTCCATCATAGAGATTACCTATTTGGTTAAAAGTGTTTCGGAGGCGGGCAGCAGTCCGCCTCCGAATCGGGCACTAATTGTTGATTTCTTGAGAAACAAGTTCTTCCAAACGTGCTTTTGCTTTCGCAACGTTTTCGCGTCTTTCTTCCGTCAGTTGCTTGTCCTTATCCAACAGTGCCTGCAGATGATTTAACTGTCTCTGGACTTCTTCAGGAGCCGGACCGCCGAGATACTTCTTGGAATAGCAATTCATCTTCGGATCGAGAGCCTCTTGCAGATCCCTCTCCTCCATGATCGTGTTCTTCCCGAAGAGCTCTTGGAAGTAAATGTTCACGACCTTTGTGTCAATCTGGTTAGCGAGCAACTTGTGTTCGAGCATGTGGTTGACAACTTTAGCGACGATCCGATGAGCAGCGCGGAAAGAAATCTTATCGTGACGAACAAGGGCATTGGCCAATTCTGTAACAGTGCAGTAATTACCCTCGGCGGTTTTGAGCATTCTTTCTTTGTTGACTTTCAAGGTCCTCAACGTGACATTGAGCATATCAACGGATGCTTTCGTCGTTTGTACGGAATCCCAAAGATTTGCAAGGATTTCCGTGAATTCCATGCAGAAGGTGTAGGGCATCGTCCGAGACGTCCCCATTCCGGAGGCAAACAAACCTTGTGCCGTAGCCGTCTTTCCTTTGATGTATTCGAGCGTCCACGGATTCTTCTTCTGGGGCATGATTGAGCTGATACAGGCGCACGAATCGTGGATTTCCAGATAACCGTAATCCGGCGTAGCCCAGACATACAAATCATTGCAAATACGGCACAATGTATTGTTAAGAATGGCCATTGCTGCGAGGAATTCAAGGGCAAAGTCCGTTGATGCGACGCAATCAAGGGAGTTCTGAACCGGCCGATCGAAGCCGAGCAATTCCGTGGTCATTTCCCGATCGATGGGGAACGTTGTCGACCCCATTGAAGTTCCGCCGAGAGAATTCTCATTGATTGTGACATAGCATCCCTTCAGACGATGGAAGTCGCGTTCCAAGCACGCCGAGATGGCCGAGCAGTAATGGGCAAAAGTAATGGGCTCAGACGGCTGTAGATGCGTATATCCCGACATCACGGCATCTTTATTCTGATTGGCAAAATCAATAATGGTCTGGCGAAGTTTGTTGACAAGGTCACAAATCTCGAAGAAGGCATTTCGAGTAGCAAGGCGCCAGCTCGTGTAGTTCAAATCATTGCGGGAACGTGCGGTATGTTGCTGACCGCCGATTTCAATTCCCGTTTTCTTGATTAAGTAGGTCTCAAGGTTAAAGTAAATTTCCTCTTTGTTCGGATCAATTTCAAACGTCGGCCTATCGCCCATTTTTGCCATTTCGTCATTAACGGCAAGGATGGCCTTTTCTGCTGCTTTGCTGATGATGTTTTGTTTTGCGAGCATTAGGACGTGCGCTTTGTTGCAATCCAAGAACGCCTGGTAATAGCGTTCCAGAGCGACATGCAATGCCGGCCTAAGTGCGTATTTCACAACCTCCGGAGCGGGATCAATCTTCAGTCGACCGCGTTGGAATTTGTCTTCTGCCATGGTTGTTGACTCCTATGAAATTAGTGAGGAAGAGACAGGGCTGGACCCTGTGACATTTATAAAAGGGCAAGCAGAGAATAAAAATAAAAAAATCGATACGCCGTTGCGATCAAATCCGAGTACTGCAATTGCCAAGTTAAGAATCGTTTTGCATTTGCGCTAAGGAGAGGTTTTCTTTGACAAGAATCTTCGAAATCCGCACGGTAAATTCATCAAAGCGAATGCATGCTGTTAGCGAGCGCACAGAAATAAGGCTTTTGGGTGGGAGAGCTGACTTGAATTTCAAATAACCGAAAACAGATTGAGTGGAATCTAGTGTCTTACTCCATTTCGGTACCGGGCTGATTTGAATCCTGCCCTATGAGTACTTTGTCGGCAATGCCCTTGGCAAGCATCGCTTCGGCATCGAGCCGGACGTGCGCCGATTCGTGCAGGAACGTTGATTTGTCGCGCGTCTGCATGAGCGTCATGACGCCCGACATTGAGTTTGTGTCGGACGTGTTCTGAGGCATGTACGTTCCGCGAGGACCGGAGTAGAGTTTATTTCTTATCTCCTCACACAACTTGACTAGGTCAGCCTTGTGCATTACAGTGTGCCTATGACCGTCGGAGAGGTCCCAAAGGGAATTAGGCCCGGACGAAGTGTTCCAACGGTTTAGTTTTTCTTTATCCACATAGAGCAGATTCCCCTTCCTAGACTACTCTGCAAACCAATCATCCTTTGGAGCTCCCATTACGGAATCCGCCTTGGCATAAGCCGAACGTACGATGATTATTTCGCTTTCGTACGGACCTATTGCATTGATCTCGACGGGCAAAATAACAGTAGCGCTCTTCGACGACTTTATTTCTAGCATTGCAACATAACCGTTTTCTTCTGTAGCCGACTTAAATAGCGCAATAGGTTCTGTAAGAGCCTCAGGCAAACGATTCAAGGTTTCCAGCGTCATTTCCGGGTGCATTCCATCAAAGATGTGGCTATTCGCTTTTAGCTTGACGGTTGTCGCCCTTGCACCAACGAGTAGGAAAACCTACAGCCCCAGCCATGCGCCTGAGCGCCTTCGCCGGAGCCGATGTGCGAAAGGGTGAAGCGGTCGAAAAGATAAGGAGAGCCGTGATACCCGAGCTGTTCGAGCACTCGGGCTACGTCACGTTGCGTGAGAGGACGTGGTTGAGTTAGCGGTCGGTTTTGGCTTGATCGGACTTGGGCGCTTCTTGTTCTTGCTTCGAGGCGTTCCCGTATTTTTCTTGCCACCATTTCGGCGGTTTCGCGCCGAAGATTATCGTTGTATTGAGCGGATGCTTCTTGCGAAATTCCGCTTTTTCTTCCGGCGTCATTTCTGGCATGGTTGTCTTCCTTCGTTTGATACGGTTTCAAAAATCCAATAAATGAATCATCGACCGTCCATTTTAGGCCGGTTACCTCATTAAGCCCTGCTCTAATATCTTCAAGTTTCACCGCATCAACGGCAATCGTCATAACGCCCTTGACCGACGAATGCCCCTCAATCAAGCGATTTCCGTCAGCGTCTCGGATTCCGTCTAAGGCGTTGTAAAGCGTATCAATCTGCTCGGTAGAGTAACCCGCCGGGAGTTTGATGCGAGTCAATTTTCCGGGAAACATGCCCTCACCACCTTTCGTGCTGATTGTCATTATCGAGTCTTGTGAAAACGGCGAGGACTCCCAGGCCCCGACCTCCCGTGTAAAACTCTTCGACGTAGCGATCGACGGCAGCCTTATCCATCGAGCGTTTGGCCCAAAGCGAGACGGCAACGATAGCGACGGTGTAGATAAAAAAAGTAACGATCATGGCCATGCGTTGGCCGAACGTGATATCCAATTCCATAGCGCCCTCCTGCTAGATGCCCGGCTCTTCGTCTTCGAGACTATCGTCGGAAAAGACAAAACGTGCGAGCGTCAGCATGACAAGCATGCCGACAAGTGCGCAGACACAAAGCACAAAAAAGTAGGCCGGAATTCCGCCCCAGAATACTTCATTCGGAGCAAAGGGATGAGCGGTGAGGTACGTTACAGTGAGTGTCACAAACACGTAGGTGGCATAAGCCCAAAACGTAATGTGCATTTCTTTGGCGGCGTTTCTTAGCCGGGGATCGTCTTCGATTTCGGAAAAATCGTAATTACGATCGTAGTAGTCCGAGCGTTTCATCGAAATGCCGCAAGGAAACATCTGACTTAATGACATGGACCACACACTTATACCCGGCGTAACCGTTAAGAGGTTCCGCGAGATAATTTGGGTATC
>OJNX01000761.1_pt1 | contig 20394 bp, 14 predicted proteins | sample 1598021 | NCBI WGS metagenome assembly OJNX01 (sample SAMN01915227, study PRJEB22387) | human gut metagenome | isolation source: stool | host: Homo sapiens | place: USA | reverse complement strand
AATTAAAATATTGTTTCGTCATCTTGAATATGCTATACTTGAATTATGTTTATAGGGGCAAAGCTGTTGAAAAACTGTGACGCAAAGCCAAAGGGACTAAGGCAGTACGCTATGTCAGCCGGTTGCAATAAGAAGATGCGGATAGGTTAATAGAGTAAGTGAAAAAAGCTATTCGGCTTAAATTTTAGTCACCTGTATAACGCAGGTGACTTTTTTGTTTCATAGGAAATTACATTTTCTATGTAGAAAAGCTTCCGGCAGAATGCATAGGAGATGAGGGAAATGAAAAAAGGAAAGAAATGGAAAAAAATTGAAGCATTCTGCATTATGCTCATTGTGACATTGTTGCTTATTTTTGTCAGAATACTGTATCAGCCGGGTACGGAGTCGGAAAGGGGCGAGTTGTACACCTTCAGCAATGGATGGTATCAGCTGAAGGATGGGAAAAAGACGGAGCTCAAATTGCCGTGTTTTGTTACAGCGGATAAAGATGGGCAGATCATTCTTTACAATGATATGTTATCAGAGGCTGATAAGGGAAAAATCTTGTCGATCCAAGGAATACAGGATCAGTTGGAAGTCTGCATAGGAGACCGGCTTCTCTACCAATATAATGATAACAGATTTGAAAAAAACAGGCAGATGAAAGGGAAAATATGGGCAGATATTTCTTTGCCGGAGAAAATCGGGCAGGAAGTGTTATCAATCAGCTATGAAACTAAAAAGAATGCCAGACTATATGTGTATGCCCCGATGATCGGAGAGTTTTGTTTTCTTTTTAGGCAGCATCTGCTAGAATCAATTTTTTCGATACTGATGATTTTGGGAATGACTGGTCTCGGTATCGTCTCGGTAATTGTCTTTTTATATACCAGACACAGACAAATTGTAGAAAAGAGATTTTTAAATGTAGCACTGTTTTTGATTCTATGCAGTCTGTGGTGCATTTTTGATTCAGGAATTTATCAGATGTATGGAAGTCAGAACGCAGCAGGAACACTGATATCCTTTTATGCATTTATGACGATGCCTGTTCCCATGCTGTTATTTGTACAAAATACAGTGAGTGAAAGTGTAAGATGGATACCGCAGGTCTGGATTTTTCTTCTTTATGCAAATGCTGTTTTACAGGGGATTCTGCATCTTCTGTTTAAGATTCCTTTTATACATATGTTATATATCACACATCTCTTATTGTTTATGGGGGTTGTGTCTATGATCCTTCTTTTGTGGAAAGAGTATCGGAAAACGCAGGAGAAGGAAGTAAATCTCTGTCTAAAGGCATTTGGTGTATTAGGGATAAGCGGTGTAATCGCACTGGTACTGTACTGGGTATTATCCATTTACTGGTATGAATCTATTTTCCAGTTTGGCATTCTTCTTTATATTGCTGTTTTGTTTTGGGGATTGCTTTGTAAAGTATCCAACAACATTCAGTTTTGCCTGGAACAGGAGGTTTATAGGAGAATGTCCTTGGAAGACCGGATGACAGATATGAAAAACCGGAAATCATTTGAGATGTATCTTGAAGAGATCCAGGAGGGTGCGATTTTACTTGAAAATGTATTATTGTTGTTTGTGAAAATTGCAGAACTGAAGAAGATTAATGATATGTCTGGAAGACAGATGGGTGATGAAACGGTTATCCGAACGGCAAGAAGCATCCAGAGTGCAGAAAGGAGTGTTCTGGAACAGCAGGCGGTAAGTTTTCGTGTTGAAGGTGATGAGTTTGCGATTATCGTAAAAAATCCGCAAAAGACACCGGAAGAATGGGAGCATTTTATAAAAGAAGAGATGGAAGAAGAATGTGGAAACAGACAGCCTGTGCGGCTGAAGTTCGGGTATAGTTATCTGAGAGAAAAGAATGGTAGTCTTCTTTCATTCAGTGACTGGAAACAGCAGGCAGACGATATGCTTTGTTCAAATAAATAAAAACCGGCGGAGGATAAATATGACTTATAATATAGATTTTCTTATTGCGGCAATGGTTATATTGTTGCTGGTTTTATGGTATTTTCTGGGACAGAAAAGAGCAGAGGATCTGAATAATCAGGTATTCCTTTTCTTTGCCATCATCGGTATTTTAGATGTGGTTGCGGAACTTGCCAGTAATTATTATATTTCTTTTCCAAATAGTAATTGTGAAATTGCTGCAATGCTTGCAACAACGATCTTTTATCTGCTTCAGGCATTGCTGCCGTTTACGGTGATCTGTTATATTCAGACATTACATGATAATAAGATCATTTCGGCAAAAAAGATGTTTTTATCAGGTGTGCCGACATTCATTCTGATGGGGATGATTCTGACAAACCCGTTCACAGAAAAGCTGTTTTATTTTGATATACCGGCAGGCTATATGAAAGGTCCATGGTATATGCTGATGTATTACAGTGCACTTTGTCATATGGCAGCAGCCTTGATCCTTATTGTCATATGGCGGAAAAAACTGGGCTATCAAAAAGTGAAGAGTCTGCTGGAAATCCTGTTGATATCCGGTGCGGGAGTGGTGATCCAGCTTTTATATCATCCGCTTCTTACAACAGGGTTTGGTATGAGTCTGGGAATTCTGGTACTATTTATTACGATCAACAATCCTCATGCAAATATCGATACACTTACCGGTTCACTTGAAGAATATGAATATTATCTTACGCAGCTGAAGAGAATGTTTGATGGAAACAGTAAGCTGAATGTCAACAATAAAATTATTACGATGCCTGTGATCATAAGCGGGATCATGAATGCGCAGAAACTCGGAGACAGCGGGCTTATTCTAGAATATGCTGAATATCTGGAAGCCTTATCTGCGAAAAATGGTCTGACAGAGGTGATACAGGATGATTATCAGACGATGAATGGTTTCCTTTATAATAAACGGGTAGAACAGTATTTGCATAAGGCGATTACGGAGGATCTGTTCGAGATATACTATCAGCCGGTTTACTCTACACGGAAAAAATGCTTTATCACACTGGAAGCGCTAAGTCGCCTTCAGCATCCGGAGCTTGGCTGGATCGCACCAGATGTATTTATTCAGATTGCAGAAAAAAATCATATGATCGAACAGATCACAGATCTACAGTTTAGTCGTGTCTGCAGATTTTTAGGAGAAAACCGATACCTGATGAGGCATCTTCTGAATGTAAAAGTGAACCTGTCTTCTCTGGATCTGATGAGAAATGACTGTAGCAGACATTTTATCCGGATTATGGATGCTTATAAGATTCCACATAACTGGATACAGTTTGAAATCACGGAAACGGTTGCGACTGAATGCAATGCGGGTCTAAGAAGAGTTGCGGAGGAATTTACGGACGCTGGCATTGGTTTGTGTCTGGATGATTTTGGTTCCGGATATGCGAATCTGAATACGGTAATGAGGCTTCCGTTTTCTGTGATCAAGGTTGACAGATCTCTGCTTTTTGATATCTGCAGGGATGAGAAACGGGCAATTTTCTATGAAAGTGTTGTAGAAACATTTCATAAAATGAATTATCATATTGTTTCCGAAGGGGTGGAAACACAGGAAGAAATGGAAAAGATCAGCAGCTGGGGAGTCGAGATGATCCAGGGCTATTATTTTTCCAAGCCGCTTCCTGAAAAAGAGCTTTTGGAATTGCTGAAGAAGCAGGATAATATAGAAAGATAAAATTAAGAGAGAAGGGAGATAGTAGATACACATGGGGACATCCGATTGCGGAGGCAATTCATCAGGCAGACAAATTAATGTATGAAAATAAAAGAATGTCATAAAGAGGAGGAAAGAAATGTTACTTATTAAAAATGCAAAAGTTTATGCACCGGAGTATGTTGGAAAAAAGGATCTTTTAGTATGTGGGGGAAAAATTGAATGTATTGAAGATAAGATCGAGGATTTTCCGATCGCATGTGAAGTTATTGATGCAGAGGAAAGAATTCTTACACCGGGGTTTATTGATCAGCATGTTCATGTTACCGGAGGCGGTGGGGAAGGAAGCTTTCATACCCGTACACCGGAACTTCAGCTGTCAGAACTGGTAAAAGGCGGAATTACAACGGTTGTAGGACTTCTTGGAACGGACGGACTTACAAGGAGTGTTGAAAATCTTTACGCAAAAGTACAGGCTTTATGCGAAGAAGGGGTAAGTGCGTATATGCTTACCGGTGCATATGGATATCCAAGTCCGACTATTACCGGAGAGGTAGATCGGGATATTATGTTTGTTGAAAAAGTACTTGGCGTGAAACTTGCCATTTCAGATCATCGGGCACCGAATGTGACGGAAAGTGAACTGATCCAGCTTGCGAGCAAGACCAGAACGGCAGGTATGTTAAGCGGAAAACCTGGAATCGTGGTGCTGCATATGGGAGATGCAGATGCTGGATTGTCGCCGGTGTTTGAAGCTTTGGAAAAGAGTATGATTCCGATCAAGATTTTCCGTCCGACTCATGTGAACCGCAGAAAAGGTCTTCTGGAAGAGGGCTATCAGTTGCTTGAAAAGGGTGGATACATCGATCTCACCTGTGGCATCAGTGAGGACTTTTGTCCGGGCGGATGCATTTTAGAAGCAAAAGAAAAGGGAATCCCGACAGAGCATATTACCATCAGCTCCGACGGACACGGAAGCTGGTCAAAATACAGAGAAGACGGAAGCCTGTTGGAAATCGGTGTTTCCTCAGTAGATGCGCTGCGGGAAGAACTTCTGTATATGGTACATGAGTTTGATATGAAGCTGGAGGATGCACTTCCATATATGACATCACATGTAGCGGAGGCACTGGGATTGCAGGGTAAGAAAGGGACAATACAAAAAGGAGCCGATGCAGATCTGCTTTTGTGGGACAATGACCTGAAGCTTGACAGTTATATTGCAGGTGGAAAAATCTTTATGCAAAAAGAAAAAATCATTTGCAAGGGAACCTATGAAAAATAGGAATTGAATAAAGTACAACGTTAGCCTGTTAAAATATTCCCTTGCGGAAATGCCGGAAAAGCCTTAAAATAAAGGAATCATGTGTATACAGAAAGGAATATGCTTTATGGAAAAAGGGACTATTTTTAAATTTCATAACGATCTGGATACAGACCAGATCATCGCATCCCAGTATCTGTTGCTGCCGAATCTTGAGGAGATGAAGAGCCACGCATTTGAATCTCTGGATCCGGATTTTGCACAGAAGGTAAAACCGGGAGATTTCGTGGTTGGAGGAGAGAACTTTGGATGTGGATCTTCCAGAGAGCAGGCTCCGGGTGTGTTAAAAGCGTTAGGTGTAAAAGCTGTTATCGCAAAATCATTTGCAAGAATTTTTTATAGAAATGCTATCAATATCGGACTTCCTGCTATTGTCTGTAAAGACCTTCCGGATGAAGTAAAGACTGGAGATCAGATGGAGCTTCATATGTTGGAAGGAACCGCTGAGGCAAATGGAAAGGTTTATTCTTGCACAAAACTGCCGGAATATATGCAGAATATTTTGAATCAGGGCGGACTTATTGCGTCTCTGAACCGTGAGGAGGAATAGACGATGGGAATGACAATTGCTGAAAAGATCATTGCAGCGGCAGCCGGTGTGGAAAGCGTAAAGCCGGGTGACATCCATACAGTAGAACTGGATCGTCTGATGAGTAATGACGGAACTACACATCTTACCGTTGATATGTATAATAATAAATTAAAAAATCCACATATTGCAGATACAGGCAAGCTGGTATTTATCGTAGATCATAACGTACCGTCTGACTGTCCAAAGACAGCCGCATCCCAGAAGAAGATGCGTGATTTTGCAAAGGCAAACCACATTGATTTCTGGGAAGGGAAAGGTGTATGCCACCAGATTATGATGGAAAATTATGTTCGTCCGGGAGAACTGATCTTTGGTGCAGACAGCCATACCTGTTCTTACGGTGCACTTGGTGCATTCGGAACCGGTGTTGGATGTACAGACTTCCTTTACGGTATGGTAACAGGAACTTCCTGGGTAATGGTACCGGAGACTGTGAAATTCAACCTGGTTGGAAAGCTGCCGGAAGGTGTATATGCGAGAGATCTGATCCTCACCATCATCGGTGAAGTCGGAGCCAACGGATGTAACTATCAGGTGATGGAATTTACCGGAGAGGGCGCGAAGACTCTGACAATCAGTGACCGTATCGCACTTTGCAATATGGCAGTAGAAGCCGGAGCTAAGACCGGTATTTTTGAAGTTGATGATGTGGCAATGGAATATTTAAAAGAGCATGGACGCGAGCCAAAGGCTGTATATCACAGCGATCCGGATGCGCATTATGTAAGAGAATATACATTTGACTTATCCAAGGTAGAGCCGGTTGTTGCAAAACCGGATTTTGTAGACAATCTTGCGCCGGCAAAAGACGTGCGCGGTATCAAGATTGATGAGGCATTCCTTGGATCCTGCAACAACGGGCGTATCGAAGATCTCCGTGTAGGCGCACAGGTTATCAAAGGAAAGAAAGTATCTGAAAAAGTAAGATTCCTTGTTGTTCCGGCAAGTCAGACTATTTACAGACAGGCTCTGGAAGAAGGACTGATCGATATCTTCATGGATGCAGGTGCGATCGTGATGAACCCGAACTGTAGTGTATGCTGGGGAAGCTGCCAGGGCGTAATCGGTGAAAATGAAGTCCTGATCAGTACAGGAACCCGCAACTTTAAGGGACGTGCAGGACATCCGAGCTCCAAGGTATATCTTGGATCGGCTGCAACCGTTACAGCATCTGCCATTGCCGGAGAAATTGCACTGGCAAGTGATGTGTAAGAGACGAAATTACGTTTGACGAGGTGACATAAGATGGATAAATTTACAGGACGTGTATGGGTTCTTGGAGATGACATTGATACCGATATCATCATTCCAACTGAATACCTTGCACTCAAGACAATCGATGATATGAAGCAGTATGGCTTTTCTCCTCTCCGTCCGGAACTTGCCGGACAGATCCATAAGGGGGATATCATTGTAGCAGGAAAGAACTTTGGTTGCGGTTCGTCAAGAGAACAGGCACCGGAGATCATCAAGGCAATGGGTGTGCAGTGTGTGATCGCCAAATCATTTGCAAGGATCTTTTTCCGTAATTCGATCAACAACGGACTTCTTCTGATTGAACAGCCGGATCTTTATGATGATATGAAAGAGGGCGACGAGATCACGGTAGTGATGAATGAGCATGTGGATTATAATGGTAAGGAATATCCGATTGCTTCTCTGCCGGAGAATCTGATGAGCATTATTCAGGCTGGCGGTCTGGTAAAAGCCATGCGCAAGCTGAATGGACTGGATTAACCGGAAAGGAGAAGAAAATGGGCGAGACGATTATTGAAAAAATTATCAGACACAATACAGGAAAAGCCGTAAAGCCGGGAGACATTGTGACGGTTAACGTTGACCGCGTGATGATCCATGATATTTTCATCCCCTTTGTGGCAGAAAAATTTGAAGAAATGGGATTTACGAAACTGCATGATCCGGACAAGGTTGTTTTGATCTATGATCATCTGGTTCCGGCAAGTCAGCAGGATGATACCAGACATTTTCGTACCGGAGATGCATTTGCAGATAAATACGGACTTACACATGTACACAGAAGTGATGGAATCTGCCATCAGCTTATGACAGAAGCAGGTTATGTTAAACCGGGTGATATCGCATTCGGAACCGACAGCCATACCACAACTTATGGTTGTGTTGGAGCATTCTCATCCGGTATCGGTTATACCGAGATGGCAAGTATCCTTGGAACCGGAACGATGTGGATCAAGGTACCGGAGACGATCAAAGTTGTAATCGATGGTGAACTTCCGGGAAATGTCATGTCAAAGGATATCATCTTACGACTGATCGGTGATTTGAGAGCAGACGGTGCTACTTACAGAGCACTTGAATTTGCCGGAAGCACCATTGAAAATATGACAGTTGCAAGCCGTATGACAATGGCAAACATGGCAATCGAAGCAGGAGCAAAATGCGCACTTTTCACACCGGATGAGAAAACTGCCGAGTATTGCAATATTGAATTAAATGATTATCAGAAGAGTCTGGTTGGTGATCCGGATGCAACTTATATGAGAACGATCACTTATAAAGCAGAGGACTTTGTACCGGTTATGGCCCTTCCGTCACAGGTTGACAAAATCAGAAATGTATCCGAGGTAGAAGGAACCGAGATCGATCAGGTATTTATCGGCTCTTGCACAAACGGACGTCTGGAGGATCTTCAGGCAGCAGCAGAAGTGTTAAAGGGCAAAAAAGTTGCGGATTTTGTAAAACTGATCGTGACTCCGGCGAGCCGTAAGATCTACAAACAGGCAGCAGATATGGGAATCCTTACGATTTTATCTGAGGCAGGTGCGATCATTACCCATCCGGGTTGCGGACTTTGCTGTGGACGTACCGGAGGAATTCTGTCAGACGGAGAACGTGTGGTTGCAACCAACAACCGTAACTTCCTTGGACGTATGGGAACTTCTAAGGTCGAGATTTATCTGGCATCTCCGAAAACAGCGGCAAGCTGCGCGGTGACAGGAAAGATTGTAAGTCCAAAGTAGAGGAGTTCACTATGAAAAAAATTGGATTTATCGGTGTTGGCATCATGGGAAAATCCATGGTGCGCAACCTCATGAAAACAGGTTATGAACTGCATATTTACGCAAGAACAAAAGCGAAAGTCGATGATGTGATCAGCGAAGGTGCAATTTTCCATGAATCTATCAAAGAATGTGTACCTGGATGTGATGCAGTGATCACCATCGTTGGTTTTCCGAGAGATGTGGAAGAGGTTTACTTCGATGAAGGCGGTATTCTGGAAAATGCAGATCCGGGAACCTATCTGATCGATATGACAACTACAAGCCCGATGCTTGCAGAAAAGATTTCAAAAGAGGGCACAGAAAAAGGATTCCATGTGCTGGATGCGCCTGTAACAGGTGGGGATACCGGAGCAAAAAACGCTACATTATCCATCCTTGTCGGCGGCGAGAAAGAAGATTATGAAGCTTGTATGGAGCTTTTCAAAGCAATGGGAACAAACATCAATTATCAGGGAAAAGCCGGATGTGGACAGCATGCAAAGCTTGCTAATCAGATTATGATCGCCGGTGCCTTAAGTGGTGTATGTGAGGCCTTTTCCTATGCGCAGGCCAAAGGACTGGATCTGAATGTCCTTTTTGATTCGGTCTCTACCGGGGCAGCAGGAAGCAAACAGTTGGATGCTTTCGGACCGAAGATCATTGCCGGAGATTATGCACCGGGATTCTTTATGAAGCATTTCATCAAGGATATGAAGCTTGCGCTGACTGAGGCGAATATGAGCGGACTGAGTCTTGAGGTGCTGAGTCTGGTACTGTCAAATTATGAAGAGTTGGCACAGGAAGGGCTTGGAGATCTTGGGACACAGGCGCTGATCAAGTATTATGATGTGCAGGATGTAGAAAAATAATCGTATGTGATTCAAGGAGCTGTTTTGCAGCTCCCTGATATTTTGTGTTTCATAAACAGTAACGAGAAAACCCGCTGATCTTTCGACCAGCGGGTTTTCTTGTGCTTTTATTTAATTTCTAAAGGAATGAGAGTAAAGTGCGGCAATCGGGGTAACCCGATTGCGCTTACTTTATGAGGGGGGAGATAGTTGTTTATCAACTATCTGACTCTTAGTATACAGATAAATTGTGTTCAAAATATGTCTATATCATAAAAGAAAAAGAAAATTTCTTAAGGAAAAATGAACTATCGATTAAGGAATATTGATTAGAGTACAATAAAAAAATCATTGCGAAAGTACTTTCAAATGTAATCAGATTCTTTTTACATCGTTGCAACTGCGGTAGTTTAATGGTATACTGGACATATTGCAAAAGTAGAAAATGGCAGCAGAAGCTGTCGGCAATGTTTACAAGGCTCATTGGGGTTATGTGAAATATATAAGAGAGTAATACGGAGGAACAGAACAGATGGATTTGGTAACAGTAAGAGAATTATACAGAAACAGAGAGGAATATCTGGATAAAGAAGTGACCATCGGGGGATGGGTGCGCAGTATCCGTGATTCTAAGACATTTGGATTTATCGTTGTAAATGATGGATCTTTCTTTGAAAACCTTCAGGTAGTATATCATGATAATATGGAGAACTTTGGCGAGATTTCCAAGCTGAATGTTGGTGCGGCAATCATTGTAAAAGGAACACTTGTCGCAACACCACAGGCAAAGCAGCCATTTGAGATCCAGGCAACAGAAGTTGTTGTAGAAGGTACCTCTGCACCGGATTATCCGCTTCAGAAAAAGCGTCACAGCTTTGAATATTTAAGAAGTATTGCACATCTTCGTCCAAGAACCAATACTTTCCAGGCAGTGTTCAGAGTACGCTCACTGACTGCTTACGCAATCCACAAATTCTTCCAGGAAAGAGGATTCGTATATGTACATACACCGCTGATCACAGGAAGTGACTGCGAGGGTGCAGGAGAAATGTTCCAGGTAACAACACTGGATATGAACAATGTGCCGAAAAATGCAGACGGAACTGTTGATTATTCCAAAGATTTCTTTGGAAAAGAGACAAACCTTACCGTAAGCGGACAGCTGAACGGTGAAACTTATGCACAGGCATTCCGCAACATTTACACATTCGGACCGACATTCCGTGCGGAGAATTCCAACACCACACGTCATGCCGCCGAGTTCTGGATGATCGAGCCGGAAATCGCATTTGCAGATCTGGAAGATGACATGATCCTTGCAGAAAACATGCTGAAATATGTTATCCGCTACGTGATGGAAAACGCTCCGGAAGAGATGAATTTCTTCAATTCTTTCGTAGACAAAGGACTGATCGACCGTCTGAACAACGTTGTAAATTCTGATTTCGCAAGAGTTACTTACACAGAAGCAATCGAAATCCTTGAAAAGCACAATGACAAATTTGAATACAAAGTATCATGGGGAGCAGATCTGCAGACAGAGCATGAACGTTATCTGACAGAAGAGATCTACAAACGTCCGGTATTCGTTACCGATTATCCGAAGGAGATCAAAGCTTTTTACATGAAGATGAATGATGATAACAAGACCGTAGCAGCAGTTGACTGTCTGGTTCCTGGAATCGGTGAGATCATCGGAGGAAGCCAGAGAGAGGACGACTACGATAAGCTTGTTGCAAGAATGAAAGAGCTTGGACTTAAGGAAGAAGATTACGGATTCTATCTGGATCTGAGAAAGTACGGATCTACAAGACATGCAGGATTCGGACTTGGATTTGAGAGATGCATCATGTATCTTACAGGAATGTCCAACATTCGTGACGTAATTCCGTTCCCAAGAACTGTGAATAACTGCGAACTGTAAAAAAGAAGAATGAAGAAAAAGGGGACCGGGAACTGCATCAAAAGGGTGTGTTTTCCGGTCTGCTGTTTTATACGCAAATCTTTCTATATACGGAAAGGAAAAGTGAAATATGAATATTTTAGTTGTAGATGATGAAAAAGAAATTGCGGATGTCGTAGAATTATATCTGCAAAATGAATACCATGTTTTGAAATTTTACACAGGGCAGGAAGCATTGGAATGTATTGAGAAGACAAATGTGGATCTGGCGATCCTGGATGTGATGCTGCCGGATATTGACGGTTTCACGATTCTGAGAAAGATACGTGAGAAATACACATTTCCGGTGATTATGTTGACCGCGAAGACGGAGTACCGGGACAAGATCACCGGGCTTACGATGGGGGCTGACGACTATATTCCGAAACCATTCAACCCGCTGGAGCTGGTAGCGAGAGTGAAAGCACAGATGCGCAGATACACGCAGTACAACGATGGTAAGAAAAGTGATTCTGAGAATATCATTGATTTTGCAGGACTCTTGTTAAATAAAGAATCCCATGAATGCATCTATAATGAGCAGTCTCTTCCGCTGACACCGACGGAATTTGAGATTCTGTGGATTCTTTGTGAGAATCGCGGAAAGGTGATCAGCTCACAAAGATTATTTGAAGAGGTCTGGCATGAAGAGTATCTGAAGAACAGCAACAATACGGTGATGGTACATATCCGGCATCTGCGTGAGAAATTGAGTAAACCGACTGGAAAATCAGATCTTATCAAGACTGTCTGGGGAGTGGGATACAAAATTGAAGAATAATTACAGAAAATTAAAACTGAGCATATTGCTTCAGACGGTTTTTATTACGGCCCTGACGGTGCTGGTTGGCAGATTTATTCTGGAGTATTTTATCGATGGTATTTATAATGACAGCTTTGCCAATGGCTTTTTGCGAATATTGGAAGCTTTTCATGTGAGTGAAGAGACCGCAACATCTTTGTATTGGCAGTGGATCGGCAATAATAAAGTGTTCTTTATGATCCTCGGTTTTTTACTTTTATTTTCGTTGTTTTTTTATGTGGCACTTTCAAAAATGACGCGTTATCTGGAACAGGTAGAAGATGGGATTGAAAATATTATTTCAGCGTCTGACCAGCCAATCCGGCTGATTACGGAGTTAAAACCAATCGAGGATCGTCTCAATGAGATTAAAGAGACATTAAGGAGCCAGGAGGAAGAGGCAGAAAAGCTTGAGCAGAGGAAAAATGATGTCCTGCTTTTTCTGGCACATGATTTAAAAACACCGCTTACTTCTGTGGTGGCGTATCTGAGTATGCTGGATTCTCATCCGGAGATGCCGGCAGAGGAGCGCGCCAAATATACGCAGATATCTCTGGAGAAGGCGAATCGACTGGGGGATCTTTTGAAAGAGTTTTTTGAAAGTATAAAGTTGAATCTGCAGGATATTGAACTGGATAAGGTGGATATTGATCTGACCATGATGCTGGAACAGATTGCAGACGAACTCTATGGGGTACTTCAGGAGAAGATGCTGACCTGCAAGGTGGAAGCAGAGGAAGAGATCCTGATCGAGGGAGATCCGGATAAGCTTGCCAGGGTTTTTGATAATATTCTGCGAAATGCCATAGCATACTGCCGGGAGAAAAGTGTACTTCTAATCCAGGCTGCCAAGGAGGAGAACCAGGTAAGAATCTGTTTTGAAAATGAAGGAGATATGATACCTGAAGAGAGCCTGAAGAGGATCTTTGATAAATTTTATCGCGCGGATGCGTCGAGATCCAGCAGTACCGGAGGAGCAGGACTGGGGCTTGCCATTGCAAAAGAGATTGTAGAGCTGCACAAGGGACAGATCATTGCCGAGAGCAGTGGGGGAAAGACACGTTTTATCGTGACACTTCCCCTTAAAGGAGGAGTAGAAAGTAATGAAATTCATACACACAGCGGACATTCATCTGGGGGCAGAACCGGACGCAGGAAGTTCTTACACCGCAAAGCGACCGGAAGAACTGTGGAATAGCTTTGAACGTCTTTTAAATATCTGTGAAGAAGAACAGACAGATCTTCTTCTGATCGCAGGGGATCTGTTTCACAGACAGCCGCTTTTAAGAGAGCTGAAGGAACTGGATTATTTATTTTCCAGACTGACACATACACAGGTCGTGCTGATGGCGGGCAACCATGATTACCTGAAAAGTACGTCCTATTACCGGAATTATAAATGGCAGGGACCGGTGCACATGTTTTTGTCTCAGAAACCTGCCTGTATGGAATTTAAAGAGCTTGGGGTCCGCATATACGGACTCAGCTATGAGGAACGGGAGATCACAGAACCGCTTTATGAGAAAATCCTTCCGGAAAAAAGAGGAATAGCCTCCATCCTTCTGGCCCATGGCGGCGATGAAAAGCATATCCCGTTCCGAAAGAACGAATTACTGAAGCTGGGATATGATTATATTGCTCTTGGGCACATTCATCTTCCGGCAGAGCTTGCAGAGGACCGGATGTATTACGCAGGATCCCTGGAGCCTACAGATAAAAATGACACCGGGAAGCATGGTTATATCAAAGGGGAGATTAAAAATGGAAGAACCCGGACGGAATTTATTCCTTTTGCATCCAGAGAATATGTGCATATGGAGGTAGAAGCAGGAAGAGAGATGACCGGACGGGAAATGAAAGAAAAAATAGCCCTTGCCATACGGGAAAGAGGTGTGCAGAACATTTATAAAATCATTCTGCGGGGATTTCGGGATCCGGATATGATCTATGATACCGACCGGATGGATTCCTATGGAAATATTGTCGAAATCCTGGATGAAACAAAGCCGGCATATGATTATGAAAAGTTGAAAAAACAAAATGCAGGAAATCTTCTGGGCTGGTACATAGAAAGCTTTGCAGAAGCAAAGGATGACAGTGTGGAGTCAATCGCATTGGCTGAAGGAGTACAGGCCATGCTGGAGGCAAAGGGGAGCAAATTATGAAGATAACAGAACTGATCCTGAAGAATTTCGGTAAGTTCACGAATAAGCAGATCCTGCTTACGGATGGGATCAATATTATTTACGGAGAAAACGAATCGGGAAAAACAACGCTGCATACCTTTCTGAAGGGAATGCTTTTTGGAATGGAAAGAAAGCGCGGGCGTGCCGCCGCAACAGATACATTCCGTACCTATGAGCCTTGGGAGAATCCAAACTTTTACGCAGGAATCCTGCGGTTTACCTGCGGTGACCGGAGATTTCGCCTGGAACGGAATTTCGATCGGTATGCGAAAGGTGGCTCTCTGATCTGTGAAGATGATGGAGAAGAATTGTCACTTGAGCATGGGGATCTGGAAATTCTGTTAGGTGGTATGACAGAAAGTGACTATGAAAATACAGTTTCGATAGGACAGCTCCGGGTACAGACCGGAGAAATACTGGCGGCGGAGCTGAAGAATTATGCGGCAAATTATTATGCAACCGGGAACAGCGAGATTGACCTCGAAGGGGCGCTTGCCCTTTTAAAAGAGCGGAAGAAAGAGCTGGAAAAAGAAGAACGTGAAAAGAGGCAGCTGATCAGCGAAAAGAAAGAGCGGGCAGAGATGGAGGCATCCTATGTCTGGCGGGATCTGCATCAGTTAGAAAATGAAGCGGAACAGCTGAAAAGAAGCTGTGAAGAGAAACGCAGAGAATGGGAAAGCTGGGTAAATGAAGATAAAAAGCGGAAGAAACGGGAAGAGGCAGCAGGATATTTTGCCGGGTGGAGGATTCATCCACTGGAGGCAGTGAGTATGCTGGGGGCATTTTTTGTGACTTTTCTGCTTTTTCATAAGCCGTGGAATTTTCTTGTGGCAATCGTGGTGGCACTGGCTGAAGGGTTGTATGTCTGGAATTGTCTGAAAGATGGAAAGAAGAAAAAGAAAGCCAGATTACAGGAGATAAAAGAACAGGGCATTTCTCTCAAGGCAGATTATGAGAGGCAGAAAGGAAAGCTTGCAAAAGTACAGGAAACCTATCATGAAAAAGAAGTGTTGTATGAAAATCTGCAGGAACGAGTCGGCGAGTTCGATGAGATGAACAGTGAAGAGATAGAGCGATTAAAAAACAAGCAGGGTGTTGAACTTGCTATGGAACAGCTGACCAGACTTGCCGCACAGATGCAGAGCCGGACAAGCGATCTTATGAATACAGAAGTATCTGCAATCATGGATGCCATCACAGATGGAAAATATAACAGACTCTGGGTAGACGAAAATCTGCATGTGCAGCTTATGAGTAATGGGAAAAAGATATCCATGGATCAGGTAAGCCGTGGAACTCTGGAACAGATTTATTTTGCAATCCGGATGGCGGCAACAAAAATTCTCCACGAGGAAGAATGTCCGGTGATCCTGGATGATGCATTCGGCTATTATGATGACAGGAGACTTGCGCAGACCCTTCGCTGGCTGAAAGACAGTAAGCGGCAGATAATTATATTCAGTTGCCAGAAGCGGGAGATGGAAATGCTGGAAAAGATGGGATGCGTATATCATAAGGTGATGTTGTAAAGACAAGGAGGAAGATTTTATGATTCGGCTTCAGGATATTGCAGAAATGGCAGGTGTCAGCCGTACTACGGTATCTAATGTTATAAATGGCAATACCAAAAGAGTTTCCCAGAAAACGATTGATAAAATCACGACTATTCTTAAAGAACAGAACTATGTTCCGCATATGGGTTCCGTGATGCTTTCCGGCCATGGTTCCAGAATTATAGGTGTAGTACTCGGATTTTCTTATGCCCATGGTATGCAGTCACTTCAGGATCCATTTGTGGGAGAACTGATCGGAACGATTCAGATGGAAACGGAAGAAAATGGATATTATGTTATGCTTATTGGCGGTGAAAGTATTCAGAATGTAGTGGATATTGCCTCAAAATGGAATGTAGAGGGATTGCTTATCCTTGGCTACAATGAAGAACAGTATCGCAGGCTTTCGCGCAGATTAAACAAGAAAATGATTCTGATCGATGCTTATCCGGAAGGTGCTTATACCTTCCAGAATGTCGGTATAGATGATTATTCAGGAGGGTATCAGATTGGAGAATACCTGTATTCCTGTGGATATAAGAAAGCATTGTTTGTTGCGGAAACGGAGAGAGACAGTGATTACTATCGGTGGATGGGATTCAAACAGGCGATGGAAAAATCGGGGGGATTCTGCAGTCGCTCCCGATATATAATTATTCCGAGTGAAAAAAGATTGCGTCTCAGAAAATACAGAGAGCTTCTCCCACGTTTTTTAGAAGCAAAAGCACTTGCGTTTTCCTCAGATTATAATGCGATGGAAGCGATAAATTTCTTTTTTGATGAAGGCATCATGGTTCCAGATCAGATTTCTGTTACAGGATATGATGACAGTGTCTACGCAAGTATGGTTCGACCGAAACTGACAACGGTTCATCAGGATGTTCCGCAAAAGGCGCATGTGGCGCTGAAACGTCTGCTGAAATTAATTCAGGGAGAGACACTGGACGAATTAAATATAAAAAATCCAGTCTATCTGGTAAAGAGGGATTCTGTCAGGGAATGACAGGATCCTTTTTTTAACTTTGCATGTATACAGGTAAGCCGGTGGAATGGTCTGGTTGTTTTTGTGCAGACTGTATAAAAACAGGGAATAAACTTTGTTGTCTTTTATAGTTTCGCGAGAAACTTCTTGATTTTGCTAAGATGTATGGGGTATCATGAATAGTGTTGTTACAGGAGCGGTTAAATAATACTAAACAATTATAAACGAGGAGATTTGGCATGGAGAAAAAATGGTGGAAAGAAAGTGTAGTATATCAGATATATCCTAAGAGTTTTAAAGACAGTAACGGTGATGGTGTGGGAGATATCAGAGGAATCATACAGAAACTGGATTACCTTAAAGAACTTGGGGTAAATGTGTTGTGGATTTCTCCGATGCTGGAATCTCCTCAGGACGATAATGGTTATGATATTTCTGATTACCGCAGAATTTATGAAGAATATGGAACGATGGAGGATTACGAGGAATTGTTGTGTGAAGCACACAAAAGATCCATCAGGATTCTGATGGATCTCGTAGTCAACCATACTTCAGATGAACATAACTGGTTTATTGAAAGCCGCAAGTCAAAAGATAATCCATATCGTGATTATTATATCTGGAAAGACCCGGTAAACGGAAAAGAACCTAATAACTGGGGCGGAGCATTTGGCGGTTCTGCATGGGAATATGATCCGCAGACACAGATGTATTATCTGCATCTGTTTTCAAAAAAACAGCCGGATCTCAATTGGGAAAATGAAAAAGTACGCCAGGAAGTTTACGATATGATGAAATTCTGGTGTGAAAAAGGAATTGATGGTTTCCGTATGGATGTTATCAGTATGATTTCCAAAGATCAGAGATTTCCGGATGGAGAAATGAATAACGGACTTTATGGCGATTTTGGACCATATAGCGTACATGGTCCAAGAGTCCATGAATTTCTTCAGGAAATGAATCATGAAGTCCTTTCAAAATATGATATCATGACAGTTGGTGAAACAGCTGGAGTTACAATTGAAGAAGCACAGAAATATGCGGGTGAAGACAGAAATGAACTGAATATGGTATTCCAATTTGAGCATGTGGAGAGTGGATGCGGAGATTATGGAAAGTGGACAACTCAAAAATATGATTTTAAAGAGTTTAAAAACATCATGATCAAATGGCAGGAGAAACTCCAGGGTAAAGCATGGAACAGTTTGTTTTTAGGTAATCATGATCAACCGAGAAGCGTCAGCCGTTTTGGAAATGACAATCCGGTATACAGAGAAACATCTGCAAAAATGCTGGCTACCTGTATTCACATGATGCAAGGAACGCCATATGTATATCAGGGTGAAGAGCTTGGTATGACAAACATTTACTTTGACAAACTGGAAGATTACCGTGATATTGAAAGTATTAATTACTTTGAAGAGTTTACGGAATCAGGTCTTATGACTCCGGAACACATGATGAAATGTCTGATGCTGAGAAGTCGTGACAATGCGAGAACTCCGATGCAGTGGGACGACAGTAAACAGGCCGGATTCACAGAGGGCGAGCCGTGGATCAAAGTGAATCCGAACTACAAGAAGATCAATGCAGCACAGCAGCTTGAAGATCCGGATTCTGTTTTCCACTACTATCAGAAACTGATCCGATTGCGTAAAGAAAAAGACATTATTGTTTATGGTGAATTTGAACCTCTTTACCGTGAGGATGAACAGATTTTTGCGTACACAAGAAAACAGGATCAGGAAAAGCTTCTGACTGTCTGCAACTTCAGCGATAAAAATGCAGAAGTAGAAGTGTCGGAAGAATTTAAAGGCGCAGAGTGTCTGATCACAAACCTTGGAAGAAAAGAATTTGAAGGAAAAATTGTTCTGAATCCATATGAAGCATTTGTACTATATTATAAACACTAGGTGATAAAGAAATGATTAGAAAATATAGATATGGAACTCCGTTTGATACGGAGGCACTGACTGAAAAGATTGAAACAACTAAGGGCGTTCTCCCGTATGGAGAGGTCAGTCAGGAGGAAGGATTTGTTTTTACTTATATCATGGATGAAGATGACATTGTCTATGGTCTGGGTGAAGCCAATCGTGGAATCAACAAGAGAGGGTACTGTTATATCAGTAATTGTACAGATGATCCGGTACACACAGAGGACAAGCGTTCTCTGTACGGAGCCCACAACTTCATTGTTGTGAGCGGAAAGAGGACGTTTGGATTGTTTTTCGACTATCCCTCAAAACTGACCTTTGATATTGGATATGACAGAGAGGATACCCTTAAGGTATCTTGCGAAAATGCTGACTTGGATATCTACGTGCTTGAAGGTGAGAATGCTTATGATATCGTAAAACAGTTCCGCCATGTAATCGGACGCAGCTATATCCCACCGAAGTTTGCCTTTGGTTTCGGACAGAGCCGCTGGGGTTATACGACGAAAGAAGATTTCCGTACTGTCGCAAAAGGATATCGTGAGAATCACATCCCAATCGATATGATTTACATGGATATTGATTACATGCAGTCATTCAAAGATTTCACAGTGAATGAAGAAAATTTCCCGGATTTTCCAGAATTTGTGCAGGAAATGGATGATCAGGATATTCGCCTGATTCCGATCATTGATGCCGGTGTCAAGGTTGAGCCGGGATATGAGATTTACGAGGAAGGTGTCAAAAACAACTATTTCTGCAAGAGAGAAGACGGAAGTGATTTCGTTGCAGCTGTATGGCCGGGAGATACCCATTTTCCGGATATGCTGAATCCGGAAGCCAGAAAATGGTTCGGGGACAAATATCGTTTTCTGATCGAACAGGGAATAGAAGGTTTCTGGAATGATATGAACGAGCCTGCGATCTTTTATTCTTCCGAAGGCCTTGCAGAGGCAAAAGAACTTGCCGGAGAGTTTGCAAAGGATACCGAAGGCAAGACCCATCCCTGGGAAATGCAGGACAAGATGCTCAGTATTGCAAATAATCCGGAAGACTATAAAAGATTTTATCACAATGTGGATGGCAAAAAGATCCGCCATGACAAAGTACATAATCTTTTTGGCTATAATATGACAAGAGCGGCCGGAGAAGCGTTTGAACGCATTGACCCGGAAAAACGTTTTCTGATGTTTTCCAGATCTTCTTACATCGGAATGCATCGTTATGGAGGAATCTGGACCGGAGATAATAAATCCTGGTGGTCACATATCCTTCTTAACCTGAAGATGCTGCCGTCTCTGAACATGTGTGGTTTCCTGTATACAGGTGCTGACCTTGGAGGTTTTGGTGCTGATACAACAAGAGAATTGCTGCTTCGTTTTCTCGCACTTGGTGTATTTACACCACTGATGCGTAATCATTCGGCGACGGGAACAAGAGAGCAGGAGTGTTATCAATTCGAAAATATCGAGGATTTCCGTGCTGTCATTAACACTAGATATCGTCTTGTGCCGTATCTGTACAGCGAGTACATGAAAGCTGCGCTGAGTGATGACATGTATTTTAAGCCGTTAGGG
>OJNX01000749.1_pt1 | contig 20520 bp, 5 predicted proteins | sample 1598021 | NCBI WGS metagenome assembly OJNX01 (sample SAMN01915227, study PRJEB22387) | human gut metagenome | isolation source: stool | host: Homo sapiens | place: USA | reverse complement strand
ATTTTTATTATAATGATAAGCAAGAAATAAACTGTTTGGTGGGGTTATAAACTTAGTAAAATTAAATGGGGAGCGGTGATCATGAACGGGAAATATTTATCGCAGGCAGTAAAAATACTGGTTTTAGTAAGTTTGGCAGGCGTGTCGGTTACTGCGGAAGCAAATCCGCCCAGCAGACCGCCCAGCGGCTATAATGATGCTGGCGTGCAGCTGAACCGCACCAGAGAGTATATTGAAAGAGAACAGATCGCCAGAAGAATACAGGAAGAACGCAACAAACAGCAGAGCGAGGTTGAGGCAGAAAAAGGCAGTGAGCAGGGTGAAGCAAGCGGAAGCGTGCTGTTCCTTCTGCAAAAGGTAGTTATTGACGATTCACAGGTGCTGAGTCAGGCTGAAATAGCGTCAGTGACAGACAAATATGTGGGACACGAGGTTTCACTGCAAAAGCTGAATACGCTGGTTAGTGAATTAAACAAGTTATACGAGGATAAGGGCTACCTGACATGCAGAGCAGTTTTACCGCCGCAGACGATCAAAGAAGGGATCGTCCACATCAATCTGGTAGAGGGGCGTACCGGCCAGCTGATCATGGATGGCAATAAATCTACTAACAGCAGGTATATTCAAAACCGGCTGCATTTGCACAAAGACAGGATAGACAATGTACACGAGCTTAACAAAGACCTGCTGCGCTTTAACAGCACCAACGATGTGCAGCTGCGCATTTTTATGCAGGCAGGCGAGGAAGCTGGTACTACTGATTATGTTATAACTGCCTATGAGCCCAGGCAACACAATTTTACAGTTTATACAGATAATGCCGGCAGTGACAGCAGCGGTTTGTGGCGTGCAGGGATGTTTTATACTAATAAAAGCCTGACAGGTAACAGGGATACGCTGATGGTGAGCGGGATCTTTTCGGAGGGCACAAAATCGGGCAGCTTTGCCTATAATACTCCGGTAGGGCGCAGCGGGACCAAATTAGGGGTACAGTACAGTGCCAACAGTGTGCATATTATCGACGGTGACCTGGAGCCGATGAACGTACGCGGCAATTCTAATTCGTACGGCGTGTCGCTGACGCAGCCACTGATAGTAACAGAGCATTTAAAAAGCGATGTGGCACTGGAATACAGTCGTCAAAGCTCGAAAACGGATTTTTTAGGTATCCATTGGGTTGATGATACCATAAGCGGCTATACCGCATCGTTTAGTATGATGAATTACGGCAAAAGCTCGGTGATTTTTCAAAAACATGGTTACAGGATAGGTGATTGGGAAAACATTGATGGGCAGAACAAGGATTTTGGCAAATACCAGTTCAATGGACTGTACCAAAAGGTTTACAGCGGTGGGCAGATGCTGACGGGACGGCTGGACGGACAGTGGAGCAGTACCAGTTATCTGCCGTCTGCCGAGCAGTTTTATATCGGAGGAGCCTACAGTGTACGCGGCTATAAGGAAAGTTTGTTGGGCGGTGACCACGGTGTGGCGGTGAGTCTGGAATATTCGGTGCCGATAGCTAAAGCGGTATCGGCCTTTACCTTTATTGATTACGGTAGCGTTTATGGTGACAGTGCTTTTGAAGATCATATACTGATGAGTACGGGTATTGGCGTTAAGGCGACGCTGGCACAGAATTTTTACAGCAGTTTGACGTTGGGCGTACCATTACGCCGGGAGCTGAACGGCAGCGAGGCTGGTAAAACACGTCTGCATTTTATGTTTAATGGGCAGTTTTAGAAGGGGGCAAGACCATGAGCACACAAAGAAGGATCAGGCGCAGCAATGAGAAATTGAAAACAAAACAGGTAGAGACCACAGTTGAAAAGCGCCCTAAGCTGGCGCAGCGAATCATTTCTGCCGTTACTGCCATGGGTATTTTTGCTAATCCTCTTGTGGCATCGGCACAGATAATTTCCGGTGCTGAGTTTACAAATGTTACGACTAATGGCAGTGTTATCGACATAGAGACAAAAAAAATCATCGACAGAACCGGCGTCAATGTTTTTCAGCAATTTGGCTTGAATGCCAATCAGATCGCCAACATGTATTTTGGTAGTAAAGACAGCAATAACCAGGCCGATAATCTGGTCAATTTTGTTAACAGCCACATCGACATCAACGGTACGGTGAACGCTGTCAAAAACAATAAGATCGGCGGCAATTTGTACTTTTTGAGTAAGGATGGCATGGCTGTAGGCAGCAGTGGCGTTATCAATACTGGCGCACTGCATGTGATGACGCCGACGGCGGCGCAGATGACGGCTATGCAGAACGTGTTGTCGGCAGGCAGCAACGATGCGCAGAAAGCGCAGCTGGAGTTGCTGCGCAATTCGCCGGCACAGATACCGCTGAACCCCAGCGGCACGATAACTGTTTTGGGTAAGATCAATGCTACGAATAAGATCGACCTGCGGGCGGCGAATATCCTGGTAGGCATTGATGGCAATAAGAATATCAATAAGGCGGCAGCCCTGAATACCGGCGTGGTAGATTTTACTGATCTGGTAAATATAAAGGGCAGCAGCGGCGCTGTGCAATCGGGTCTGACGGGCGCTTTGACGGCGATTATGGACACCGGCAGCGGCGATATTATTTTGAAAGCGTCTGCCGATGCCGGTACTAAAAGCATTGCCGACGGTTCCCCCGGCTTTATCAAGGATAAGCTGGACGGGCTGGCTGACGAGGTCACCTACAGGGAGATAACTGCCTCGGTGCAGAACTATGGCACGATAGCGGCAGCTGGAGGCGTGGATATTTCGGCTACGGCGCAGAATGTTAAACGTACCGAGACTGGTGCAGAAGAAGCAGGAAGCCTGGCGCAGGTAACGGCAACAGTTGATTTGGCGGCAGGCAGCGTGAGCGGCGTTAAAGACGTTACGGTGCAGGCGGTAGCTAAAAATGAATATGTTGACGAAGATGGGCTGGTGCATAAAGCAGCAGTACTGGGGCTTGGCGCAGCGACACCCATTACAGGTGACGTTGCTTTTGCGGTGCTGGAAACAGAGGCTGCTGTCAATATCGGGCAGGAAGCGGCTGTAAGCAGCAGTGGCGGTGATGTGGCCATTACTGCGGAAAGCACTACTTTAGCGGCGACGCAGGCATCGGCTACCGGTTATAAGTTTGCCAGCAAGGGCGGGCAAAAAGGCACCTATGTGCCGGCCGGGGCAGTTACATATACCGAAGCGTCCAATAAGGCCGTAGTTAATGTGGATGGCAAGGTAAATGCACAGGGTGATGTGGAAGTTAAGGCTAAGGCTGACCTGAAAATAGATGCGACAGATAATCTGGCGGTGAAGGGCGAAAATGCCAACCAGATCGTTGTCGGAGTTTTGGTCACTAACGGTGATAACACGGCGCAGGTAAATATCAATAAAAATCAGACGGCCGGCTACGAAAAGGCTCTGACGGCTGGCGGTGATATCGTGATTGGGGCCGAAGCTGTAAATGATCTTAATTCTGAATTGAATGTTGCTGGTGCAGATGCTTCGGCACTGGTAACAGCCGTAAATGTGACCACCTATAACAGCAGGGCCGGGGTCAATGTAGACCGTTCACTGGAGGCGGGTAATGACCTTAGCGTCAGCGCGGATAACACCTTTACCAAAAATACTGTCATCAGCAGCAATAAGATAGGCTCGGGCAAATACATGGCGAAGGCCATGGAGACCTTGAACAAGGTGGGTGCTACCGATGCCCTGAAAGCTGTGGGCGGTAAGGTGAAGGATGCCCTTTTTAAGAGCGATGGCGAGGGCGGTGCAGACGGTATGACCTATGAAGGCATCAAGCTGGCCGATTTTTTGAAGGCAGGCGCGACGGTGGCCGTGGTCAACGAAAATAATACTGCTGCGGTCAATATCGGTTCTGAAGCCGGCTTGACGGCTCAGGAAGGCCAGTTGACCCTGGATGCCAGTATGCAGATGGACGATATCCATATGGTGGCCAGCGGCGCCAGCAATTCCTATACTAAGGAGCATGGCGGCGGGCTTGTAGGCAATGCGACAGTAATGGTGACTAACCTTGAGGATACGGCTACTGTGACCGTTGCTGACCGTAGCGAAACCAATGCGCAGCCGGCGGCCCTTACAGGTAAAAAAGGTGTGGCTGTCAATAGCCGCGTGCTGGTTGATTATAACCGGGTGCAGAAGATGGTTGATGATGTCAAGCGTGCGGCAGCTGATATCAAAGCTGGTTTCAGCGGGCTGGGAGGCAGCATCAGCAGCGACTGGGAAGCTTTGCTGAAGGCTGTAACAGATAAGGCCGACGCTTTGGAAGCGGCTTTAGGAACTTTTACTGCTGATGAGACGCTGCTTACCAGCGACGATGGGATACTGAAGGCGACCAATCCTTTCAGCGCAGCTACGGAACTGCTTAGTGCGCTGGATACATTGAATGAACAGATCGCTGCGGCAGAGAAGGATCCGGCGCAGCAGACGACGGCAGCCAAGCTGAAACAGGCAGTTTCGGGCTTGTCTGATATCGTGGTCAATTCCATAGCTTTTGCCGATCCTAACAGCTATGCTAATTTTGCAGCTGTATCTAACGCTAAAGGCGACGATGGCGGTGGCAGCGGCACGGGTACTGCGGCAACTATTGCCGGTACTGTGATGATAACCAATGTGGACCATGGCAGCAAGGTGCTGCTGGGTAATAATGTACAAATAAATTCTGAAGGTACAGTTGATGTTGGGGCTGAGAATCTGATGAAGGATGTTAGCCTGGCAGGAGTAACTGCGGCCATTTTTAATAACGCCGGCGGCAACAGCTCAGTAGGTGCAACGGTTAATATAGCTGATTTTGATACCAATACGGTGGTGGCTGTGGGTGAAGGCTCGCATATCACCGGCGGCGAGATCAATATCGCAGGCACAAACACTATCGACCATGTGGCCGTAGCAGCAAGCGCAGGTAAAGGAGCCTCTGGTGAGGCAGGCGCTTCGGGCGTTACTTTGAACGGTATGGTGTCGGTGATAAGCGGCGACAGCAAGGTGCTGACGATAGTTGACGATGAGGCTTCGCTGACGGCACAGAAAAACGGTTCCGGTGCTGCTGAGACCAGTGGTAAGGTAACAGTTAAGGGTTTGAACGATACAAGTCTGGTGAATGTGGCAGGCGGACTTTCGATGACCCATTCTAACGGTGCTGTTGGTATTGGCGTGGCCGTGAATGATTTTGCGGTACATAATATTGCCGGTATCGGCGATGTCAAGGGCTTCAGCGATGAGGTTTTTGGAGCTGACAATGATGAAGTGAGCGGTGATGAAGGTTATACAACTGCTTATACGGCTACCGGTGCTGTTAAAAAAGCGGCTTCGGTGCAGGCTTATGGTCTGGACGTAGCTGCTGTTACTGACGGCACGATCAATACTGTCAGTGCGGCGGGCAGCGTTTCCAGCAACGACAGCTCAGGCAAAGAAGGTTTTTTTGACAAGCTGGGTAATAAAATGAACAGTCTTACTGATAAGGTACTGGGTGAAAATGGCCTGGTAGGTAAGGCCGGTTCGATCTTTGCCGATAAGGTGAACGGCGATGGCAGCTCATCTTCGGCTGTCGACGATGCTTTTAATGTAAATGGTACGGGGCAGGGCGGCGGCCAGCTGAATATCAACCGTGATAATCAGGGCGGCAGCCAGGGATTTATGCCGGAATTCAGCATTTCTGGTTCTGGCAGCGTGTCAGTAAACAGCCTTAGCAACGAGACTAAGGCCGTTGTAGATAATGCCGTTATCAGCCTGAATGATGGCGATATGAGCGTTACTGCCCGGGATAATGCTTTTGTTGGGGCCTACAGCGGTGCAGCGGCACTGGTTTGGAAGTCCAGCGGCGAAAATGGTGCCAAAGGAAAGAGTGCGGCTCTGGCCGGTGCGGCAGCTGTTAACGATATCGACAATACTATCAGCGCCATCGTTGCCAACAGTACGATTAACGACGCGGGCAATCTTGATGTTTTAGGCTTGAGCGGCGGCACTACTATTGCGGCTGGTTTGGGACTGGAAATATCTAAAAATGAGGGCGGCAGCGGTACCGGCGGAGCGGCAGTTTCTGTCAATCTGATCGACCATACCGTCAATGCCCTGATGGAGGACAATACTGTTACTAAGGCGCAGTCAATTGATGTGACAGGCTACCAAAGTGATGTGCAGGTGACAGGCGGGCTGCAAGTGGCGGCGGGCAATCAGGGTACGGCCGTGGGTGCTTCCGTTGCTGTGGCTTCTTTAAACAATACTATCAATGCCGGGATCAAGGGAACAGGTAAAAACGGTCTGGCCTATACTGATGTGGGCAATGTTGAAGTGCATGCTTTAAGTGCGTTGACAGCAGTTACAGCGGCTGTTTCGGCCGGTGCTACCAAAACCAGCAAAAGCGACGGTACCAGCGTTAATATTCAGGGTGCCGTTGTTTATAACAGCGTCAATAATACTGCTAATGCATATATTGATGGGGCCAATATCGCAACAACAGCTGCTGGCTCGGTGCGAGTGCGGGCGATGGATACAAATAAACAGGATGCGGCTGTTTATCAGGAGCTGCTGACACGGGGGGCCAGTGATAAAGCGGCAGAACTTGCCAGAACCAGCTCCATTATCGATACAAAGGGTAATTCCTATTATGACGGGCTGGATACGGCCATGACTGATGACGGCAGCGGCGATGGTACGCTTGACCTTGATACGATAGGTAAAAACGGCAGTACTATCGTTACTGCGGCGGCCGGTGTGGCCGTTACTAACGGCGATGCGGCAGTAGGCGCGTCGGTAGCTATCAGCGATATCGATAATAAGTTCACTGCTAAAATAACTGATTCTGAGATCACTGCTGCCGATGTTGAGGCGCAGGCCAATTCGGATACCTTACTGGTAGGCGTAGCTGGCGGTGTAGGTGTAGGCAATAAGATTGGCGGCGTAGGCAGCGCGTCCTGGCAGAATATTGATAATACAGTTGCGGCAACGATCAGCGGCTCAACGATCAAGGCGCAGTCGGTAAGCGTCAGGGCTGTGAATACAGCGAAGATGATAAATGTAGCCGGGCAGATAGCCGGAGGCAAGAGTGCTTTGGGCGCGGGGCTGGGCTACAGTGGCCTGAGTAATGTGACAGGTGCTTATTTGCACGACAATCTTATTGATAAAAGAATCCTTGATACTGATGGTGTAATAGTAAATGCCAATGCTGCCAACGGTAATAAAATGTATACGATCGGGGCCAGCGTCGCTGCGGCAACAGAGAATGCGGCAATAACCGGCACTGTGGTTTTAACACGTGCTGATGGCAAGATAGATGCCCTGATCAGTGATTCGGAAATAACCAATGCTAAGGCAGTGGGCGCAGCTGCTGCTGATACTACTTATACTTATACGGTAATGGGCAATGTAGCAGCCGGAGCGAAAGCAGGCGTTGGTGCAGGTGTTGCTTATACTGATATTGGCGGTTCCAGCGGCGATGCAGCTAAGGCCGGTCAGGTGACCAATGCAGGTATCAAGGGAACGCAGATCGAGTCTGCGGCTGCCGGTGCGGCAGTTAGTGTCAGCGCAGTTGATTCTTCTAAAATTTTGAACGTGGCTGTGGGCGTAGGCGGCGCAGGTAAGGTCGCCGTACAGGGCGCTGCTTCGACGGCACTCGTCAACAAGCAGACGCAGGCCGTACTTGAAGCGACGGACATCGATAAAGACGATGACAATGCAGCCAGGGCTGATGTTACTGTAAAAGCTCAATCTGACAGCAAGATATTCAATACTGCTGTTGTGGCTGCCGGTGCAGGTACAGCAGCAGTAGGCGCAGGCGTTGCCGTAAACAGGATCGTGCAGCAGACCGGCGCAGAGGTGCAGGGCGGCACAATGAATCTGCAGGAACTGGATATACGCACTGTAGCTGCTCCGAAGATCGAAACGATAGGCGTAGGCGGGGCAGTTGGCGGTAATGTAGGCGTCAGCGGTTCGGTCGCTGTCAATATGATAGAAAACGATGTTACGGCCCATATCGGTTCGGGTGCTGTAATAGCAGCTAACGGCAGTGTAGGGGTAGTTGCGCAAAGCGATGAACAGATCTCCAACTATGCGGGAACGCTTAGCGGCGGTGGTACTGCCGCTGTGGGTGTATCTACCAGTGTCAACCAGATTTCGGGCACTACCGGGGCCTTTATTGGCGACGAAGGTGAAAGCACTGTTAAAACCAGTGTTACGGCCAAGGGCAATGGCAGCGGCATAAAAACTGACAGCACAGTGAAAGACGATCAGATTCATGATACGCTGATCGACAAAGATACTATTGCAATGGGCTCGCAGATTGAGCGTACTGCTGCTGTACAAAAGGGAATCGTAGTTGATGCTTCTTCGACCCGCGACCTTAAATCCTTCCTTGTTAACGCTTCTGGCGGCATGTATGCCGGTGTGGCAGCCACAGTCAATGTCAATCTTATTGAAGGCGCTACTGATGCGAAAATCAGCAATGCCATACTGAACGGCGGCATTGCCGGCAGCGGCAGCAGGGCAGATGTCAGTGTTCGTGCCGGTGATTACACTAACAGTGCCGGCTTTGTAGGTTCCCTGGGCATCGGTGTCGAAGGCGCAGGTATAGGAGCCGGATCGGATACCAATACGGTGAGCCGCGACGTTACAGCGCAGGTTGCTGACAGTGATATCAAGGCGCAGGCTTTGAAGGTGGCGGCAGAAGGTAAGCAGGGCATATCGTCGTTTACGGTGGGCATGGGCGCAGCCGGCGTGGGTGCCGGTGTAGCCGGTGTTGTGACTGTCAGTAAAATGGACAACACAACTAAAGCCGTTTTAACGGGTACTACAGCTGATGTCACGACGCTCGACGTCGAGGCTAACCATCTGGCACGCACTAATGCAGGCAATATTTCGACCGGCGGTGCAGGTGTAGGCGCCGGGATCGGCTTATCCGTAGGTGTTCTGCAGGATGATTCGGTCACAGAAGCCGAGGTCAGCGGCAGTACTGTTAACAGCAGCGGCAACCAAAGTATTACGGCGACCAATAAAACAGTTGCCAATCCTGCCATTGCGGCAACAGGTGTGGCCGGAGCCGGAGCAGGCGTAGCTGGGGCGGTATCTGTAAATAATATCAACAGCAAGGTCAAAACCAATATTACCAATGCAGCTTTGACAGCGGCCAATGGCTCCATTGCTGTGGCAGCCAAAAACACTGTTGCTATAGATGCTTATACGGGCGGTATCGCCGCAGGTGCAGTCGGTGTGGGTGCCAGCGTCACCGTTAATACGATCGACAGCACTGTGCAGAGTAATGTGACGAATAGTAACCTGACAGCGCAAAAGGATATCACTGTAACGGCAGAAGAACTCCGCGACATCAGCCAGCTGGCTACTAATGCAGCAGCAGGTGGAGCAGCGGTGGGCGGCAATATACTTATCACCAATGTAGGTAAGGCTTTAAATGATGCCGATGAAAACGAACAAGCGGCCCGTGAACAGATCGAAGCAGCTAATGCTGCTTACGGAGATACGGATATGCTGAGCTTTGCCCGCGATCTGGGCGCGTTGGAAAAAGGCTCGATCGAGGCTGATGCCAATACGGTAAGTGTAGGCGCGGGCTTCGGCGGCGGCAGGGATTCGCAGATCTCGGTGAATATCAAAGACGGCAGCATGACGGCGCAGGGCAATCTTGCGGCTACAGCTAAGGAAACCGGTGATATAACCATGACCGGAGGCAGCGGCGCAGTGGGTTCTGCAGCAGTCAATGCCGGCGTAGGTATACTGAACGTACACCGCAATCTGGCGGTGAAGATCGAGGACGCTATGCTCACCGGTGCAGAAATCAAAGTGGGCAGCGATATCAACGGTGCGACACAATTGAATATGTATCAGGGCAGCGGCGGCATATTGGGCGTCAATGCGGCTTACGGACGCGTCAGCACGGAAGGCGGCAGCGATGTTAAGATCAGCGGCAGTAGTTTAACTGCGACTAAAAATGACGTAGCTGTGACAGCTAATGACAGCAGTAGTACTTCGATCGAAGCTGTTGGTATCTCGGGCGGCGCAGTCGCCTTAGGGGTAATCGTGGCGCAGGCTGAAAATACCAGCAATATCGGTATTACAGTGGATAAAAGCAGTTTGAAGGCTGAGAAAAACGTCGATATTAGTGCCGAACGCAAAGCCAGAGATGCAAATGGTAAGGAAAAAGATTATTCCCTGTCGGTAAATGCGATAGCCGGCAGCGGCGGACTGGTATTTGCCGGGGCTGGTGTCAGTGCCCAGGCTACTGAGAATGGTACGGTCAAGATAGACGTGACCAGCCAAAACAGTCTGACAGCAGGCAAAGATATCAACATTACAGCACTCAACGCGCCTGCCGTTAAAGCGGTTACTGGTGCAATCAGCGGCAGTATGCTGGCTTCTGCAGCTGTAACGGTGGCACAGGCTAACATTGGGACCAGTTCCAAAGGTTTGCAGACCAGTGTAACTATTGGTGATAATAATATTTTGACAGCGGGCAGTGAAGCTGAACCCGGGGCGATTAACGTCAAGGCTGAAGCTAATGCTAGGCAGTATGTTGATATGCAGGCGCTGAGTATCAGTGCCTCGCCATTCCCTGGCGGAGCGGCCCAGATCAACAGTGGCGGCAGCTCTATTTACAGCAAAGTGTCTGTGAATGCTGGCAACAATATCTACCGGGGATACGCGTTAGGTGACGATAATTATGAAGCTGCCGATCTGCGGCTGGAGGCCAATAACAGCGTGGCGCAACAGGTAAAGGCCAGCGGCATCAGTGTTGGTACAGCATTCGCTACGGGGACTAACCTTGCCGCTACTCTGGTTGATTTAACGACTGAGGCCATAGCAGCAGGGAGCAAGTCCGGTAGCCATATAAATGATTTGGCAGTCAGTGCGAAAAGTTATGCTGATATTAACAGCGAGGCCAACGGTTATGGCGGTGCGCTGGTTGATATCAGTCCTTATGCCGCTAAGGTGGAAAATGAGTATCGTGCCGATACAGATGCCAGAGTAAGCGGTAACTGGGATACTGATGGTGCCGTTACTGTGAGCGCGCTCAATGGCAGTACTGTTGAGCTGCATTCCGATGCGGTGCGTGCTGCTGTGATAGGCGGCAGCGGCGTCTGGCTGAAAAACGCTATCAGTAATGATGCCAATACAACTGTCAGCAGTGCGGCGATCAGCAGTGATGGTACGCAGACTTATACGGCTCAAAATAATGTTGATTATACTGGAAAAATAGATGCCAGTGGCTACGGTGGTCTGAATATCAATGCGTCAAATCTCGAAGATGATTTTATTTTCAATGCGGGAGTAAATATAGACGAAAGTACTTTGACAGGCACCGGTGCCAAGGGGTCAATTACTGCGCAGGCTCTGACACAGGGGACCATCGACAGCACCAACAGTTTAAAATCAGCAGGGGTAATTCCTGTATCTTTGGCATTCAGCAAACATGATATAGCTTATAATAACGATATCACGGTCAATGGTTCCATATTGAAAACGGCGAAAAAGGACCAGGATATTACATTAGCGGCCAGCGATGATACTGAAGTCAGGCTGGAGACTATCGCCGATACACAGGGTGGAGCGATCGGAGCTGCCTCTGCCAAGGCTGAAAACAGTCTGCAGCGCAGCAATAAGCTGAAAGTCGCCGGTAATTCTTATCTGGAAAGTACTAATGATGTTAACCTGTATGCAGGTTCTAACAGCGGCGGTATCAATTCTTCGCTGGATCTGGAAGTTTTGGCAGATGCTTATAATAAAACGGCATTGCCGGTTTATACTGATCCCAGCGTTAAAAACACAATGGTCCAAAGTAACCAGGTTATGATTGCCGGCGGCAGCACTGTCGGCAGCGTACGTCATGTGAATGTCAAGGCTGGCAAAGGTAAGACTACAGTCACTGAGTCTGCCCGTGAATATAACATTTATACAGGAACAGGCGGTAGTGGTTCCGTAGCTTCCACTGCGCTTGGAGAGAATATCAAAAGCGAAACTGCTGACAATTATGCTGATATCAGCGGTGTTGTTAAATCTGGTATCCATAATAAGCTGCAAGTCGATATCGGCGGCGCTACGAAGACGACTGCTCCGACATATGACGAGAATGGTAATCTGCTTACTTCTGGTGGTGTCAGCTACGAAGGTATCACGATCACGATCGGTGAAGGTTCAGACTGGTTTGATGCAGAAGAGCTTACTCCGGCTGCTATCGTTATAATTAACGGACTGTTTGACCGTTATAAGGAAGTCAGCGGGCTGATGCAGGATTATCTGCAAGGGTCAGATGAATATAATGCTTATAAAAATGAATTGAGCAGTATCGTTCTGGAAATGAGAAACGCAGGCATGGTGGCGCTGGACCAAAACGGCAATCAGACTGATATCCCTGTTGATCAGATCAATGTTGCGGCTATCAAACTGCCGGATATAGTGGTTTCAGGCGGTAATATTAATATCGAAGCCGATAAGCTGCAGGGTACCGGCAGTATGACGGCACAGGGGGCGCCGCAGCTGACTATCAATAACAGCAGTGACCTGTATCTTGCTGTCGGAGATTTGACGATCAAAGATGCAGGCGGGCAGTTGAAATTTAACGAATCTGATTTGAAAAGTACCAGCAGCGGCAACAACTTTACTGGGACAACAAAAGCCGATGGTTTAGGTACTGATGCGCCAACGATCACAGTTAACAGCAATTCGTCTTCGGCATTTGCTGATAATCCGTCACCGCAGGCAGATATCGGTATTTTCGGTGATATTACCAATACGGCCGGCGACATCAAAGTCAATAATGATAATTACAATGTACTGGTACAGGGGAATATCAGCGGGCGCAATATCACATTATCCGCCGTCAACGGGTCGGTAACCCAGACCAGCAGCGAAGGACTGATAAATATCGGCGGCGATCCTGTAACACGTTATCAATTCAGCGACGCTGTAGCGAAAAAAATCCAGAATTACCTCTATCAGAAGGGCAGCAATGTTACCTATACCTTTAACAGCTATGAAGAGTATAAAAATTGGCTGATCAACACGGTTGGCATTGATGCTGCTGAATTGAATTATACCGTGGACGAGAGTGCGGGCATTGTAGCTGGTGATAATGTCTATATCAGCGGTTTGAATGTCAATATCGGAGGCCTGGTACAAAGCGGCTACGGCAGCTATTCAACGGAACTGTCTGCTGCTGACGCGAGTAAAGTGGCAGCATTAGACGCCGGTTGGGCAGCAAACCAACGTCCTTTGAGTGATAACGAGGTCATGAGCAATGAAGCTTACTGCATCAACGGCGGTGGCAAGGTCTGGAACAGCACGACTAAGGTTTGGGATTATGAGGTGAAGGTTTATTATAATCCTTCTACTAAACAGCTGCTGACTGACAGCATCACTCCTAACGGCGGTAAGATCTATATTACCGGCAAAATCTCCAGTACAGGCAACGGCAGGCTGATGGCGATGGATGGCGCTGCTGATATCAGTATCAATACGGCTCAGATCGACCGTGCAGTGAAAATTAATACTATTACGAACAATGATATCAGCGGGCTGATCAGTATTACCGATAAAAACACCAATCTGGTCACGGAATATATGAACGGTCAGCAGCGCAGTTACGCAGTTGGAACAGCAACAGTCAATTTGCCTGCTTGGACTGCGGGAGCAGATACTTATACGTATACGCCTAAGAACGGACTGCAGTATCAATGGACCGGCGGTGTTTCTGGTGAAACTACGAAAAAGTACAGCTACAGCGAAAAATTCCTCTTCTGGGGCCTTTTGGATTATGGTAATACCGGCGAGTTTGTGGCAGGTCTAAACCGTGACGGAAAAACATATACTTATACTACTTCGTCCGGCAGTGGCCAGAGTCTGGCAACCGGATCAGTCATTACTACTGGTAATCTGAGCAATCAGTTTAAGATCAGTTCCAATTATTATAATACGGGAACAGAACAATATTCTGAAGTGACGGCAGATAAGCGGTATGACGGTACCGCCGGTAAGATCTTTGGCTATGGCACTACCTATTATTACTGGACCGGCAAGCAGGGTACGGCTAACTCATCGACCTCCAGCCTGAAGGCTGATTATGGTATCGATATCGGCTTCCTGGGTAACGGTCAAGGCAGTGGCAATATCAATGTTACCAGCAATCAGGACATGTTTTTGGCCGGTAATATCAGCAATGCTGCTGTTATCGATAATAGTGGCGACAGTAATTACAAAGGACTGGGGAACGTGACTTTAACCAGTAATCATGGAGCAGTTACGTCGCTGGGCAACGCTAAAATTAATTCTGACGATGTCGTGGTCCGGGCTGATACAGGGATTCAGGTCAATCATGCGGCTATCGGCAGCAAAGCTACAGTTGATGCAGCAACGAATGATGGTAATATCAACTTCTTGTCTGACCGGGGCGATTTAAACATCGTCCGGATGGTGACCGGCGGCAGCAGAGCTATTAATGCCGAGACCGGTAACATTTATCTGCAGGCAGAAGGCAGTATTTTTGACACCGCCGGCGGCAGTTATGCAATTAAGGGACAGCGCATCGATTTGCTGAGCCGGACCGGAACTATAGGCACTAAAGGCCAGAGCCTGAGGGTTCTGGGCGGCAGCGAGTTGTTCAGCGGTGACAGTATGACATCCAGTGTTAATGCAACAGCGCAGGGTGATATTGTTTTAACTCAGACGTCTGGCAATATGCGCTTAGGTACGATAGAAAGTGCTAATGGTGATGCGGTATTGACCGTAACTGACGGCAGTTTTGTTGATGCTTATAATGAAGACAGCGTTGGTTTGTCGGACAGCGCCGCTAAAGTTGACAGATGGCTGGAAAACGGCCTTATCAGCAGTGCTGATGCCGATGACAGCAGTAGTCAAGCTGCAGAAGATGCCAAAGCGGAACGGCTTGCAGGTCTTGATTCCAGAGCGGAGGCTTTGGCTGGCGGCGAAGCAGGTAAAATTCAGGCTTATAAAGATGCAGCTCAGGCTTATGCCGATGATGGTGATTTGCAGACAGCTAAGGCGGTTTATATCGAAGCAATGCAAAAGGCTGACGGTATCAGCGATGCGACAGAAAAGAATGAGGCGATAACTGATGCCTATACTGCATATCAGCAGGCACAGGAGAATTATTTTGCCAACACCGGCTATAGCTCGGATGAACAAAATCTAGTCGCGTCTTATGCGGAGGTTAGCAGCAGCGGTAATTATGGCTGGAGTAAGAACCAGCTGCTGTATGCGATCCAGGAGAGTGTTATCAACAGCAAGCCCGGACAGGTACAAACGGTTGCTAAAGCCAATGTTACGGCGAATAATATCACACTCACTGCAGCTAATGGCGGTATCGGTGTCGATGCGGCGGACAGGGTCATCAACTACGCTGATCTGGGTCAACTGGAAAACCTGCAGTTGCTGGCATCGGCTAAAGCCGGTGATCTGACCTGGAATGCGGAAGCAAATACCGTGACTTTCAGGCAGCAGCGGGCCATCAATCTCCAAACCAGAGATCAGGGTGAGATCCATGCTACCGGCCGTGATAATGTTTATTTGGCCGGGACTAAGGATACCGTCTTCAATATTAGCGGTATCGAAACCCAAAATGATATTAAGCTGATGAGTGATAATGGCGTGCATATGATCGGTACTGGCCTGCTGCAAGGTAAGAATCTGATTATTTACGGCGGCAATGGCAGTATCGGCAGTGAAGATAAGCATGTTGAAACTAAGCTTTCCGGCACTCTTGACGCTAATAGCGCCAAGTCTGTCTATCTGACGCAGAAGGAAGGTGTGTTAACGATCCAGGCTGTGTCGGCAGGTGAAGAGGTAGTGATTACTGCTGCTGACGGAATGCAGATGTCTACCGAAGAAGGCAAGGATATGGGTTATATCAGTGCTGGAACACAGATAAGTTTGGCTTCGGAGAAAGGCGATATCGGTATAGCAGATAATGGTGTCCGTATCCTCAATAACGGCGCTGTCATCAACGCTGATGGTAAGAATATTAATCTGGCCGGTAAGGAAAGTGGAAGTCTGGTGCTGGGTAATATCAATGCCGAAGGTGCATTTACATTGAAAAGTGCCGGTAATGTGAGTCTGGGCCGAGCACAGGTTGAAAATTCTGAGGGACAGGTTGTTATACCTGCAGTTATGGGTCAGGTAACGGCTCAGGACAGCGGCGTCATCAACGCGGTCAATATCGCGTTGGATCATGGTGGTATAACTGTTAATGATACTGAAGGGCAATTGCTGTTGCAGGCGACAGGTAATATTACTCAAAATGCGGCTGCAGACGGTATTAGGGTTAAATCGCTGACAGCTGTTACCGGCGGCGGGCAAAGCCTGCTGAGCCAAAATAACGAAATCAGTAATTTCTCAGCTCAAAGTATCGGGCAGGATAACAGCATCAATGGTGGGGTAGAATTTGTTAGCAATGCAGCTGCTGGACTAACGGTACAACTGAATAACTTACAGGTCAAAGAGGGAAATGTAAGTATCAGCAATATCGCTGCTGGCGGCGCTATGGTGATTAAGGGCGGTATAAATGCTGCTGTTGGTAATATCGAGTTTAGTGGCAAAGGTGATCTGTCTACTGAAGGTGTGCTGCAAGCAGCAGAGGACATCAAAATGACTGCCTCTGGCAGTATTATCAATCATGATAATGTGACTGCCGGTGCGATGCTCGACATGCAGGCAGGTAAGGATATCACCAATAATAGCACGGTCGAGGCCGGAGAGACCCTGACGATGACCGCTGAGGGTAGTATCGCTAATAAGGATACAATAAATGCCGGCGGCGTTGTAATGCTGCGGGCGCAGACCGATATCAGTAACAGCGCGGCTGTTACCAGTGGCACGGGTTTTGGCATAAGTATGACTGCAGTTACGGGCGGTATTGCCAATAAAGGCAGTGTAATTTCCGGGGCAGATGTAGCGCTGAAAGCACAGCAGGATATCTTCAACGAAGATGATATCAGAGCTGATGCAAAAATTTTGATGGAAGCAGCAGAAAGAGATATCGTCAATCAGGGCAGCCTGACTGCAGGTGCTGAAGATGTAGCTATCGACCTTTTAGCAGGCAGGGGTGATATCCTTAATACTAACAGCAGTGCGGCGATCACTGCCGTGGGCACGGTGCAGATGCAGGCCCAGTAAGGCAATATCGACAATGCTGCGACGATTACCAGTGGCACAGGCGCTGATGTACTGCTTACTGCTGACGGTAATATCGTTAACAGCGGTGCAATCGGGTCAGGCAGGCTGGTAAGCTTTGCGGCCGGCAGTAATATCAGTAATACTGCTGCAATAACGGCAGTAGACTCCATTACAATGACTGCTGGAAACGACATCAATAACAGTGATATGCTTACAGCTGGCAGCAGTGTAATTTTGACAGCCGGTAATGATATCGGAAACACTGCTGCAATAACTGCAGCGGAGGCTATTACGATGGAGGCCGCGAGCGATATCACAAGTGACGGCACGCTTACAGCTGTTAAGGATGTACAACTGATCGCTGACGGCGGTAATATCAACATCGACGATGGCGGAACTGTCACTTCCAAACAGGGCAGCATCAACCTGGTAACTAAAAATACCGGTGCGGCAGGCCAGGGAGCGATCACGGTCAACGCTGCGCTGGACGCTAAAAATGCTATCAATGTGCTGGCTGATCACGGTGATGTCTTTATCGGGGCAGATGCAACGGCTCAAGATGGTATCCTGACAGTGAACGTGGCAGAAGGCAATATTAAGAGCAATCACTTTGACGGCGGTGAAAATCCTGGCGGCAGCGATGTCAAGCTGACATCGGTTAACGGTTCAGTGGATATTTACACAGGTAAAGGCGATGTTGATCTGCACGAGGTCTATGCTAAAGATAAAGCTTCTGTCGGTACAGAAAACGGCCATTTAAGGTTGTGCAAGATCGACGGCAATATCGTTGTCCTGATCATCAAAGATATGGATAACAACATGGACGTAAAAGAGATCATCGCCGGTAATCAGATCGTTATCAGCGGCAACAAGATTTCGCTGGATGATATTAAACAGCGGGATGATGCTGACGGCATGCTGATCATCAGCCCCGGCGGTGCTGATGCTGACGAGCCGATCGAGAGTTTTAACATTAAGAACATCAACACCGGCAACGGTGTCAGGTTCGACAAACTGTGGGTAAAAAATGCTGACCTGCATGTAGACAGCGGCAGATTTTATATTGACAAATTGGCAGTCGTAGATGTGGCCCATTTCAGCAATCGTGATATGCGGACGGCAGTTTATGGAACACCGGCGCTGCGTGATGGCAGTGACAGCATCTACTGGTACGACCATGCGGCAAATGATCCGAAGCACGATCTGCTGGGCTGGCATAACGACAATTATCTGGGCAACTGGATGCACCTGTACTTTACCGATAAATATCGGACACAGATCAGCAACGGTGTGTTACTATCGCTGAAGGATCATTATTATGCTCATAACCAGAGATTCACAGGTGAAGATCATCTGCGCTTCCTGAAAAAGGAAATGCCGCTGGATGTACATGAAAAGAATAATAATCCCAGGATTTCACTCTATCAACGCTTTGCTTTGTACGAGCTGCCTGAAGCGGAACAGCAGGAAGGTGCTGAAGCTTCTATAGTAGTAGCGGAAGATGTATAGGCTGAGCGGCAAAAAATAGTGGAGGCGGCCTGGAGCCGTCTCCATAATCAAAAGGAGCTATGCAGATGAATAAAAAAGCAGAAGATTTTAAAAAATATTTAGAAACGAAGGCTATCACCTGCTTTACTGTAGAAGAGATCGATGATGACCAGCTCAACACGGTGGTGTTCAGATCGACAATAGAGGTAGAAGGGGTGCAGCTGCCTACGATTATTATTTTAGACAGCAGCATCTATGGTATGGTAAGGGTACTGATAGCGCCGAGCGCCTTGAAAGAGAGTAATGAACTTGACCTGCTGCGGCAGATCAACAGCACTAACAGTAAATACAAGGTGTTTAAATATTATTTGGGTGAAAACGGGGAATTGTATTTGGAAAGCTGTATTTTGCTGCCTAAAGGCAAATCAGAAGGCGATCTGATCTACACCGTGCTGGATGTTATCATCAAACATTTACAAGACGAGTATAAAAGTCTTATGAAGTTGATCTGGCAGTGAGCTGCGGCTCAAAATCAGCTGCAGCTATGGCAGATCAGTAAAAACTAAAACAGCTGCTTTCTAAAAATATAGAAAGCAGCTGTTTTTATAATGTGGTTTATTCGCCTAAATAATCTTTGGCGACGATGCTGCTCAGCAGCTCAAGTCGTACCAGGGCATCGTCGATATCACGCCCCAGCAGATCACGGATCTGGTTAAGACGGTATAAAAGTGTATTACGGTGAATAAACAGTGCCTGTGATGTTTTAACAAGATTGCCGTTGCAGTATAAGTACTGACGCAGCGTTTCCAGAAGCTCCGAATTATTTTTGCTGTCATGCTGCAGGAGCACACCGAGATTATAGTGATAGTATTCGCGGATTTCTTCTTTATCATCGATTTTAAACAGCAGGCGGTATAAACCAAGCTGGGAATAGTAGACAATGTGATTGCTGCGTCCCATCTTTTTCCAGAGCAGCAGCGCTTTCTGCGCTTCCTGATAACTGATTTTGATCTGTTCGACATCGGCGTAAGGACGGCCAAAGCTGAGGTAAAGGTTGCTGCCGCTGTAGAGCTGGCTTAAAAGACCGCAGACAGTTTCCAGATAAGCTGCCGCCTCAGCTGCTTTTTCCTGTGTAGGCGCGCTGGCAAGGCAGATCACATTATTGCCGTAGACCAATGTGGTGACCGGCAGCTGTTTCTCTTTACAAAGACTATCGACAGAATGCTGCAGTTTATCTTCAAGGCTGTCATGGCCTGCATCTGTCATGATTTCATCAGCGGGGTGACTGACGTTAAAAACAGCAATAAATTTATATTCCAGTAAGTGGATATCGTTGATGATCGCCGTATCAAGCATTTGTCGGTAATCAACATCGGAAGCAAAAAGCAGGCGGCCCAGAAAGTTTTTTGACTTTTTGATTTCAAATTTATCACGCATTATCAGGTCGGTTATTTCGCGCGTTACATCAATCAGCTTTACGTCCCAGGGCATTTCAAAAAGCGGGAAATCGGCTGCGTCGGCCTGGGACAGCAGTTCTTCTGGAATAGAGTTGATATATTCATTGCCGACCAAGATTACAAGACCGGCTAATTTTTTCTGGATACATTCTAAAATGAGATCCTTAAGTTTATCGGCGCTGTGCACAATGCCGGTAATAAACAGCAGCTCGCCGCCGTGTACCCATTGCGAGACAGTTGAAGTCTGTCCTACGTAGGGCCAGGTGACCGTACGGTCCAGGCCGTTTGGCCCGGCAACCAGCTTGATACGTTCAAAATATTTTAAAGTCAATAGATCCTGACAGGTAACAGACATGGTAGGCCTCCTTGTGGTCGAATAGTCAAATGCTTATTTTATTATATCAAATTCCAATACTCGGCAGCAGGAAATTTAAGCGGCC
>OJNX01000748.1_pt1 | contig 20544 bp, 18 predicted proteins | sample 1598021 | NCBI WGS metagenome assembly OJNX01 (sample SAMN01915227, study PRJEB22387) | human gut metagenome | isolation source: stool | host: Homo sapiens | place: USA | reverse complement strand
TGTACAGAAAGAAAGGCAGAGGATGGACAAAGCATATAGACTTTATGCTTATAGATATCGCATGCATTGTTATAGCATTTTTTATTTCATATGTGATACGCTTCGGCTTTAATAACCAATATATGGACAAGGACTACCGTATACTGGGGGTAGCATTTCTTCTGATAGATTTCTTTGTGGAGATAATGGCAGATTCATTCAAGAATGTCCTAAAACGCGGATATCTGGATGAATTCATATCGACCTGCAAGCACGCAGTGCTTGTATTTCTGGTGACAGCGCTATTTCTGTTCACTACACAGATGGCTGATATATACTCGCGATTATCATTTTATATCATGTTTCCAATCTATGTGACAATAGCATATGCAGCAAGAATTGCACTCAAGAGCTTCCTTAAGAAAAAGGGCTTCGGAGCATCTAAGAAATCACTGCTTGTCATAGCACCCGATGCCATGCTTCGTGATACACTGCGCACAGTGGAGAAGAGCTGCATAGGCTATACAAGGATAGTAGCAGCTTCACTGGATACAGACCTGAAGGGTAAGACTATATGCAACATACAGATAGTGGCAAACCACGATGGCATAGTGGACTATGCGTGTGATGAGTGGGTGGACGAGGTGCTCATCCCGCCGTGCAGCGAGGATGAATATCCTGAGAAGATGGCAGATATATTCCTCGAGATGGGAATAGCAGTACATACAGGAATAGCCAAAAACGGCACAGCCCAGGGTGGTTACAAGCAGATAGAAAAGATAGGGGACTACACAGTAGTCACATCAAGCGTTAACTATGCAAATTCCAGCGCACTTCTGGTAAAGAGGGGCATGGATATAGTCGGAGGACTGGTGGGGTGCCTGTTCACACTTATCATCATGATATTTGTGGGACCGATGATATACATAGCATCACCGGGACCGATATTCTTCTCACAGGAGAGAATCGGCAGAAACGGCAGGAAGTTCAAGATGTACAAATTCCGCAGTATGTATATGGATGCCGAGGAGCGAAAGAAGGAGCTCATGGCACAGAATAAAGTGGGCGACGGAATGATGTTTAAGATGGATTTCGACCCGAGAATCATAGGCAATAAGGTGCTGCCAAACGGAAAGAAGAAAACCGGAATTGGACAGTTCATCAGGAAAACAAGCCTGGATGAATTTCCACAATTCTTCAATATACTAGTGGGAGATATGAGCCTGGTAGGCACCAGACCACCGACACTCGATGAGTGGGAGAAGTATGAGCCGCATCACAGAGCCAGAATGTCATTCAGGCCGGGACTGACCGGACTGTGGCAGGTGAGTGGCAGAAGCAATATCACGGACTTTGAGGAAGTGGTGAAGCTGGACACACAGTATATTGGGGAGTGGAGTGTTAAGGGGGATATAAGTATTATCTTTAAAACAATTCTAAGTGTATTAAAGAATGATGGAGCAGTGTAAAAGTTGTGAACAGGCAAAGAAATAAGTATAAACAAAAACTCAATATTGCTATGTTTGGGCAAAAAAGAATTCCATCAAGAGAAGGTGGAGTTGAGATAGTAGTTGAAGAACTTTGTACAAGGATGGTTGCACAAGGACATAATGTAACTTGCTATAACAGAGGCGGACATCATGTGAGTGGTTCTGAGTATGATTCAAAAAGACTTAAAGAATATAAAGGAATAAAGCTCAAAACAGTACCTACAATAGAAAAGAAAGGTCTTGCGGCTGTATCATCGTCTTTTTTTGCGGCATTATGTTGTGCTTTTGGAAAATATGATGTTGTGCATATTCATGCTGAGGGACCAGCATTTTTCACTTGGTTGCCAAAGCTGTTTAGTAAAAAAGTGATTGTCACAATACATGGGTTGGATTGGCAGCGTGAGAAATGGAAAAGTGGTTTTGGGGCAAAATTCATACATCATGGTGAAAAGAATGCTGTAAAGTATGCAGATGAAATTGTTGTGCTAAGTAAAGGGGTTCAGGATTATTTCAAAAAAGAGTATGGAAGAGAAACAGTGTTCATTCCAAATGGAGTGAATAGACCAAAAATCCAAGAAGCTGAATTGATTACAAAAAAATATAGTTTGGAAAAAGATTCTTACATATTATTTTTAGGACGATTAGTTCCGGAAAAAGGAATCAGATATCTAGTTGAGGCATTTAAGAATGTTAAGACGGATAAGAAGCTAGTAATAGCCGGTGGTTCAAGTGATACAGATTCATTTATGAATGAATTAAAAGATTTAGCAAAAGATGATGACAGGATTATTTTTACAGGATTTGTTCAGGGACAGATATTGAAGGAATTATATAGTAATGCTTATGTATATACATTGCCTTCAGACCTGGAGGGAATGCCTCTGAGCCTTTTGGAAGCTATGAGTTATGGAAATTGTTGCTTGGTTTCAAATATCCCAGAGTGTACAGAAGTTGTAGAAGACAAGGCATTGGTATTTAAGAAGTCAGATGTTAATGATTTACTCACCAAAATTCAAAAGGCATGTGATTGTCCAGAGATGATTATGAAAATGAAAGAACAAGCGACTGATTTTATTTGCAGAAAATACAACTGGGAGCTTGTTACAGATGAAACAATGAATTTATATAGGAGATAATGATGAGAATTTTGATGATAAATAAGTTTCTATATCCAAATGGTGGTTCCGAAACTTACATATTTAAATTAGGTGAACATTTAATCAAAATGGGTCATGAAGTGCAGTATTTTGGTATGGAACACAAAGGCCGATGTGTTGGAAATAGAGTTAATGCTTACACATCTGATATGGATTTCCATGGTGGTTCAAAGATAAGTAAATTAACATATCCTGTTAAAACAATTTACAGTAAAGAAGCAAGAATACAGATTAGAAAAGTATTAGATGATTTCAAGCCTGATGTATGTCATTTGAATAATTTTAATTATCAGTTAACTCCTTCTATAATCCTAGAGATTGTGAAGTGGCGCAAGGAATCTGGATGTAATTGTAAAATTGTTTTTACAGCGCATGATTATCAGCTTGTCTGTCCTAATCATATGTTAAACAATCCTAATATTCATCAAAATTGCGAGAAATGTCTTGGTGGACATTTCATGAATTGTGTAAAAGGTAAATGTATACATGGCTCAACTGCGAAGTCAGTTATTGGAATGATGGAAGCAGAGCTTTGGAAGCTGAAAGGAACTTATAAATATATTGATAAAATAATATGTTGTTCAGAATTTATGAAGACAAAGATGGACAGTAACCCAGTTTTTGCTCAAAAGACAATAGCGATGCACAATTTCATCGATAGGGTGGAATGGAAAGTGACTCCGAAGAAAGATTATGTTCTATATTTTGGACGTTTTTCTGAGGAAAAAGGCATCTGTACACTCATCAAGGTCTGCAAGGAAATGCCGGATGTACAGTTCATCTTCGCCGGTACTGGCCCATTGGAGGATGAAATCAAGGGTATAAGTAACATTAAGAACGTAGGCTTTCAAAATGGTGAGAAATTGGAAAAACTTATCCGTGAGGCTAGATTTTCGATTTATCCGTCTGAGTGGTATGAGAACTGTCCATTCTCTGTAATGGAATCCCAGATGTATGGTACTCCGGTGCTCGGAGCAAACATTGGTGGTATCCCGGAACTGATTCAAGTTGGCAAGACCGGCGAACTGTTTGAGAGTGGTAACGGGAAAGATCTGAAAGAAAAGATAGAAAATTTCTGGAATAATAATGAGTTATGCCAAAAATATAGTGAGAATTGTAAGAATATATATTTTGACACCATTAGTGAGTATTATGAAAAAATTATGAAGTTATATAAAGATGAATAGATAGAGGAAGTAGAAATGTCAAAAAATAGCGAAAAAAAATTAAATGGTACAGTTATTGTTACATATCGTTGCAACGCTCGTTGCTCCATGTGTAATCGTTATAAAGCCCCTTCAAAACCTGAAGAAGAAATCAGCATCGAAACTATCAAAAAATTGCCAAAGATGTATTTTACCAATATAACTGGTGGAGAGCCGTTCATCCGTACAGATTTGAAAGATATAGTTAGGGAGTTATATAAGAAGTCTGATCGTATCGTCATTTCGACAAATGGTTTCTTTACGGATCGTATCGTTGATTTGTGTAAAGAGTTTCCGCAGATTGGTATTCGTATTTCTATTGAAGGTCTGGAGCAGACAAACAACGAAATTCGTGGATTACAAAACGGATATCAACGTGGTTATGGAACATTGAAGAAATTACGCGAGATGGGCATGAAGGATGTCGGCTTTGGTATGACTGTTCAGGACAAGAACGCTCCTGACTTGGTTCCTCTGTATAAGATTTCCGATGAGATGGGCATGGAGTTCGCAACTGCTTCTCTGCATAACAGCTTCTACTTCGTTGAGGCAAAGAACATCATCCATGATCGTCCGATGGTTGCGAAGAACTTCGAGAATTTGGTCAATGAACTGCTCCGCAGCAATAGCCCGAAGAAATGGTTCCGTGCTTACTTTAACCATGGTCTGATCAATTACATCTATGGCCAGAAGCGTCTGCTGCCTTGCGACATGAGTTTTGATACTTTCTTCATCGACCCATATGGCGATGTTATGCCTTGCAATGGTACCAAGGATAAGGAAGTCATGGGTAACCTGAACAATCAGACTTGGGATGAGCTGTGGAATAGCACAGAAGCAGAGACGGTTCGTGCAAAGGTTCGTTGCTGCGACCGTGACTGCTGGATGATTGGTAGTGTTTCTCCGGCAATGCACAAGTATATCTGGAAGCCTGCTACCTGGGTTCTCGTTCACAAGTTCAAGGCTCTCTTCACCAAGCATCCGTACAGCATGTACGAGCTGAAAATCTGCCGTGATTATCGCGACGGCAAAGTTACTAAAGAGGATTTGGATAAGTGCAGCACCTGCGATATGAACTGCGTGATCAACAACGGTCTGAGTGAAGCTTCTAAGGAGCAGCTGAAGCATAAGACCGGTGAGGAAATCGTGGATGCTGATATCGCAGCACAGCAGATGGAGAATAAATAAGGAAAACAATAACTATGATGATAACAGTTTTAACCCCTACCTTTAATCGGGGGGGGCGATTACAAAGCCTCTGGGATTCACTGCAAAAGCAAACTGTAAAAGATTTTGAGTGGCTTGTAGTTGATGACGGAAGTACTGATGGAACGAAAGATCTAATTACTCAGTTACAAGAAAAAAGTGATTTTCCAATACGGTATATCTATAAGAGTAATGGTGGAAAACACACTGCTTTAAATGTAGGAATACAGACCATTTGCAGCGAACTTACCTTTATAGTTGATTCAGATGACTATGTGACAGATGATGCAGTTGAGTCGATACTGAAGATTCACAAGAAATACAGGTCACAAAACAATATCTGTGGATATGCATTTCTCAGAGCGTTCCCTGATGGTAAAGTCAATGGCAAGAAGTTTGATGTCAATGAAAAAATAGGTTCCTATATCGATGTGCGCGTAAACGGTGATGACACTGGCGCAGATAAGGCAGAGGTGTTCAAAACACATTGCTTGAAGGAATTCCCTTTTCCCGAATATCCGAATGAGAAATTCCTTGGGGAAGATCTTGTTTGGGTTAGAATGGCTAGAAAATATGAGATGGTACATATTAATAAAGCCATTTACGTCGGAAATTATCTTGAAGATGGATTAACCAATAATCGGCGTAAGCATAATATTGCTTCGCCAGTTGGGTGTATGCATCGAGCAGAGGAATTCATGGAGTCCGACTTAAAGACAAGATATAGAATCAAGGGTGGACTACAGTATATTGTATATGGGAGATTTGCGGGAGTCAAGATTTGCGACTTGATTCGCAAATCAAGACATAAAGTTCTTGCAACAGCGTGCATCCCGGGTGGACTGTTCTTGCATTCACGATGGAGTAAAGCACAGTAATTCGATTGATTAAGTGCCTAAATGTCTTCTGTCAGTAGATGATGGGAGATATTTAATGAAAGTACTTGTTATTAATCCGATTATGTACACATCGGAAACAAAAAATATAAAAAGAGCTGCATCAATAAAAGACACAATGATGTATGATTTTTGCTTGGCTTTCCATGAAATGGGTCATTCTGTAACGCTGGTTGGAGGAGAGCCGTTCAAGCCGACAAAAAGTGAAACATATCCATTTGAGGTACTGTGGTGGGAGTGCAAGTGTCAAAAAGTCTGCATGCCGCACTGCTTGCCGTTTATGCCAGAGACGTATCGGTATGTAAAACAACATCGTACAGAGTACGATTTGATTATTACGAGCGAAGTATTCTCACTGAATTCGTTGATGGTATATCGAGCAGCACCAGACAAGACAATTATCTGGCATGAACTTGCAAAGCATAATGCCATTATGAAGAAAATTCCTTCAAAGATATGGTATGGAGTTATAGCAAGACTCTTCATGCGAAACGCAAAGGTTGTTGCACGCTCAGTAGAGGCAAGGAATTTTGTGAAGAAATACTGCATGAACACGGATGTAAATGTAATCGATCATGGTGTCAACCTCGATAAGTTTAAAGCATCTACTGAGAAAGATAATAGTTTCGTGGTGTGTTCGCAGCTGATTGAGCGAAAGAAAATCGATGGAATCCTTGAAAAGTTTGCCAAGTATCTGGATCAGTACAATTCCAGATGCCAGTTATTCATTATAGGCGAAGGGGAGTTGAAAGAAAAACTTCAGAGGATGGCACAGACTTTGGGAATTGCTCCGAATGTAATTTTCACAGGAAAGATGACACACGATGAACTACTCCCGATTTTATCTAAGTCAAAGGCGTTGCTCGTTAATACGGTGAAAGACAACAATATGATTTCCATCGTAGAAGCGATTGCGGTTGGAACGCCTATTGTCACAACAGACGTTCCGCTAAATTCCACCTATATCAAAGATTATCAACTTGGCATTGCGAAGAAACAGTGGGATGAATCCGATTTGAATGATGTGGTTTCTAACAGTGAAATGTATATTGAAAACTGCATGAAATACAGATACAAACTTTCTACAAAACAAAGGGTAGAACAATTTTTGGAGATAGAAAGAGAAAGGCTTGACGATGGAAAAAAGTAAAAAACAATATTTTAATGAAATAAATATAATGCGTGGAATGGCTGTACTTTGCGTCGTCATTGGTCATTCTTTTATTTCCACGGCAACACCAACTTTTTTGGGCTTTGTAAAAAGTTTTGTATATTGTTTTCATATGCCTGCTTTTTTCTTTATTAGTGGATTCCTAGAAGGAGAAAACAAGCGAAATTTTAGTGAAAAGAAACAAGTAATTGTAAAAAAAGCTAAGAGATTGATGGTGCCATATTTCTTTTTAACAGTAATTTCTGTTCTGCTTAAACTTTTATTTGGTGCGTTTGCAAGGAATCCTCTTAATTATTCAACTGTTGTAGTAGATGTTTTAATCGGAAGAAATAATCCGAATGGAGGTCTTTGGTTTCTGTATGCATTATTTATTATTTCTGTTTTTGGAATCTTATTTGATAGTGTAAATCGTACAGCTTTAACTGGAGCTATGTTTGTACTATATATGCTAAACGCTGTCTTTTTCAAACAGTTTGGATATATTGTAGGCTTTTTCTTTAGTTATGCATGGATTTACTTTATGGGTGGTGCTGTAAGAAAGCATCTTTATGAAAAAATAAAGAACTCAGAACTACTGTTGTCAGCAAAAGGATTAGTGATAATAGTGGCTGTTTCCGTAGGATATATGATGCTTGCGTTTGTTAAAATCTATGAGTCTCAGTCTTGGATTTTGGCAACTGCAGTAACTGTTATTGGTGTATTTCTGCTTTTTGTTATTGCCGTGCAGATTGAACATTATCATTGTGGAGAAAAGTTATGGATGTTGCTAGGCGATTATGGAATGGATATTTATATGATTGGGTATTATGTGCAGCAAGCGATTTTTGTTGTATGTGGAAAAATCTTGGGGGTTGATTATTTGATATATGCTTGGCTAATGCTGATTTTCGGATTGATAGCTCCAATATTTCTGTCAAAATATTTTATTAGAAGAAATCGCGTGCTTTCGATGTTAATTCTTGGGAGGTGAAATGATGAACTATCTTATTTCTGCATATAGTGTGAATCCGTATCATGGATCGGAAGATGGAGTGGGGTGGAATTGGGTATTACAATATGAAACAAATTATAAAGCGGGGGATAGAATCATTCTTCTGACAAAAAAATATAATGCAGAAGATACTAGAAAAGGATTTGAAGAATTTGGAATTAAGCATATTGAACTGGTTATCACCGATGTGCCACTTGTTTTGAATTGGTTTAGAGAAAAATATTCGATGTTCCATCATATGTATTATTTATTATGGCAACATTATGCTTGGAAGTGGGTAAAACAGTCGGGCATTAATTTCGATGTGATTCACCATGTGACGATGGGAGATTATAGGATACCGGGGGAAATGTCAAAGGCTAAGAATGCAAGGACTATATTTGGTCCGGTAGGAGGAGCACAAATCACACCGGACAGTTTGAAAATATATGAGAAAAATATATTTACTGCTAAAATCCGCGAATTAGTTAATGCTTCTTGTAGCATCAATCCTTTTTATATTAAGAAAATAAGAGAATATACAGATGTTATAGCAAGCAATGATGAAACATATCAGCAAATTATTCAGATTAGAGGAAGAGCAAACACGCAGCAGATGGTAGAGCTTGGTATAGCGGAAGAGTATAAAAAACGAAAAATAGTTACCAAGTCAGACGGAAAATTAAAAATTCTCTTTTCGGGTCGATTGATTGAAAAAAAGGGAGTTATTTTTTTGATTGAGGTAATGAATTTGTTAAAAGAAAAAGTGGATTTTGAATTAAATCTGTGTGGGTGGGGAAACCTTAGCGATACAATTTCACAACTTATTGATGAGTATGAACTAAATGATTATGTAAATATGGTTGGAGAAATTAGACATGATAAAATGGTGTCATATTATTATAATGCGGATGTTTTTGTAATGCCATCTCTTCGTGAAACGGGGGGCACAGTTTTAATAGAAGCTATGGCATATGGCTTGCCTATAGTGGCATTTGATACAAGTTTTTGCACTCAACTTAAAAGACATAAATGTGGTATTTTTGTAGAAACAAATCAAACCATAGATAAGATAAAAGCTGATTTTTGTAGTGCTTTAGTGGAATTATCTGGGAACAGGCAATTGTGCTACGAGTTGGGGAAAAACGGATATAGATATGCAAATGAGGAATTGACATGGGAGAAGAAATATAATTTGATTTTTGAAAAAATGTAAATTATAAAATATTGCTCTCTTTTTTGATAAGGGAGATTACGAATAGTTTAATTGGGTCAGAGAAAGAATTATAAAAACAGATTGGATTAAATGATTATAAATATGTGAATAAATATTTGATATGTGAAACTTATATATAGTATTTTTGAAAGATTTTATGATTGGTTTCAAAGTAGACAGCAATTAGTTGCGGAGGTGGAACTGGAGTGAGTATTAAAGAAAAACTTGTTTATTTGTCAGATACAAATTCTTTGTTTAAGAAAATAAAATTGTATTATTGGCGGTGCAAGGATTATCCTGATCAACATAACGTTGAAAAAATGATAAGAAAAAGAAAAACAGGATTTGATGATAAAAAGTTTGCAGCAATAAGAAGGGTGGAAAATATTCATAAAGGTGATCGTTGCTTTATTGTTGCTACCGGTCCGAGCCTAACAATAACAGATCTGGAACTAATAAAAGATGAAATCACATTTGGTATGAATTCAATTACCAGGATATTTGATAAAACAGATTGGAGACCCACATATTACGGCATACAAGATAGGCAGGTCTATGAAAAGATGGAGGACTCAATCTTAGATTATTATCGGACATCCGATAATGTCTTCGTTGCGGATCAGCTTGGAAGATATTTTCAGTTGCCGGCAAATTTTATACAGTTCCCTTACAACGGAAATTATCATATTTATAGGGGCGCATATGAAGATTATTCCGTAGATTTTAGTCCAAATGCCTATGAAGTTGTGTATGATGGATATTCTATTACATATTCGTTGATTGAAATTGCTATTTATATGGGATTTAAGGAAATCTACCTTTTGGGAGCAGACTGTAATTATCCAAAGGGAGAGAAAAATCACTTTGTGGAAAGCGGATTTGTTGATAAAAATGCTGCATCTAATCCAATCAGAATGCGTGTTGGATATCAGGCTGCAAAAGAATATGCGGATGCGCACGGAATCAAAATCGTAAACTGTACCCGTGGTGGCATGCTAGAAACATTTAAAAGAATGAAATTGGAAGATGTTTTAAAGGAGAGAGATTAAAATGAAAACAATAGCAATTGTTCCTATGAAACTTAATAACCGTCGTTTGCCGCAGAAAAATACTAAGAGCTTTACCAACGGAAAGCCTCTTTGCCATTATATCTTGTCTACTCTTTTGACGGTTGAGGGTGTAGATGAGGTTTATGTTTACTGCAGTAATCCGGATATTCAGGAATTTATCCCGGAAGGAGTAAAATACCTTCAGCGTTCGACCAGTCTGGATCAGGATACTACAAAGATGAATGAAGTGCTGCACTGCTTTGCAAATGAAGTACCAGCAGATATTTATGTGATGACACATACGACAGCTCCGTTCATTAAGAAGGAGTCCATCGAAAAGGGCTTGGAAGCAGTTAAGAGTGGAGAATATGATTCTTCGTTTGCTGCTAAGAAGTTGCAGGATTTTCTGTGGAAAGATGGAAAGCCATTTAACTATGAGCTGAATAATATTCCACGTACACAGGACTTACCAGCACTTTATGAAGAAACCAGTGGCTTCTATATTTATAGAAGCAATGTTATGACAGACCTTAATCGTCGAATTGGCGATAAACCATTTATCGTTGAGGTAGGCGAAATTGAAAGTGTTGATATCGATGAGGCAGAGGATTTTATGATTGCTGATGCAATCTATAACTATCAGCTTCAGCAAAAGTAAAATCAATTTTATGGAGAAAGTATATGAGTAAAATACAGGTACTGGACTGCACACTTAGAGATGGTGGTTATTGCAATAATTGTAGATTTGGCTTTGAGAATGAGAGAAAGATTGTTCACGGACTTGTAGAAGCCAATATTGATATTATTGAATGTGGCTTCCTAATGAATACTGTGAAATATGATAAAGATGTCACAAAGTTTACTTCTCTCGACGAGGTTGCAAATATTATTCCACAAAATAAAGAGGGAAAAACCTTTGTTATGCTTACTGACTATGGTAAGTATCGTCCTGAAGATTTGCCTGAAAACGATGGTACTTCTGTAGATGGTTTGCGTGTAGCTTTTCATAAAAAAGATCGTGTGGCTGCATTAGAAGAATGTAAAGCTATTAAAAGCAAGGGTTATAAGGTCTTTGTCCAAGCAATGGTTTCATTGAGCTATACGGATGAAGAATTCCTTGATCTGATTCGTCGCGTGAATGAATTAGAGCCTTATGCGTTTTATATCGTGGATAGTTTTGGCATGATGAAACGTAAAGATTTGACCAGACTCTTCTATTTGGTTGAGCATAATCTAAAAGAGAATATTAAGATCGGCTTCCATTCGCACAATAATATGCAGTTAGCTTACTCGAATGCTCAGAGTCTGGTCGATCTGCATTCTGATAGAGAGCTGATTATTGACGCTTCTGTCTATGGGATGGGGCGTGGTGCTGGAAATTTGAACACAGAGCTGTTCGTCCAGTACCTGAAAGATAATGCTGACGGCAATTATGATATCAAACCGTTGCTATCTATTATCGATGAAATTTTGAATGAATTCTATCAGCGTAACTACTGGGGCTATTCGTTACCGAATTATTTGTCTGCGGCACACAATGCACATCCGAATTATGCAGGATATTTGGACGATAAAAAGACTCTAACTGTTGAAAATATGAATGAAATTTTTGACATGATGGATGAGGATAAGAAAGTATCCTACGATAAAGACTATATTGAACAACTTTATCTGAGATATATGGCAACGGGAAAGTCACAGGAAGAACATAAGGCTGAATTAATTGAGAACTTAAATGGGAAAACAGTTTTGTTAATTGCTCCCGGAAAAAGTTCGATAGAGGAAAAGGATGAGATTACATCTTTTGTAAATGAAGATGTTGTGACAGTAAGCGTTAACTATAATTATTCACTTGTGGATACGGACTATATTTTTCTGAGCAATTTGAGACGCTTTAGAGAACTAGATGCATCAAACAGAGAAAAGTGCATTGTTACATCAAACATTCCGGCAGACAATGTTTATCTTCAGACAAAATATAGAGATCTCCTATGTGATATTGAGGCAGTGAAAGATAACGCTGGTTTGATGGCAATTAAATTCTTTACACAAATGGGAGTAAAGAAGATATATTTAGCAGGATTTGATGGATATTCTCATGATGAGAAAGAAAATTATGGCGAATCTACAATGGCATTTGTTACAAAAACTGCAGTTCTCGATGCAATGAACCATGGGATGACCGAGATGTTAAAAAAGTATAGCGAGCTTGTAGAGTTGAACTTTTTAACGAAGCCGCATTATGTGAAGATTTAAGGAGACAATTAAAGGATGAAAGTGCTTTCTTTTGGCGAAATTCTTTTAAGATTAGCTTCGCCTGGATATACAATATTATTTCAAAAAGACTGTTTAGACGCTACTTTTTGTGGGGGAGAAGCGAATGTTGCAGTATCATTAGCCAACTTTGGTGTACAGTCTGAGTTTTTGACGGTTGTTCCTGATAATGATGTCGGACGTGCATCATTGAATGCTCTTAGGTATTTTGGCGTTGACACGAGCAAGACCTTTTTTAAGAATGGCCGAATGGGACTTTATTATCTTGAAAAGGGAGCTTCGCAGCGTCCATCTAAGGTAATCTATGATCGAGCATTTTCATCGATTGCTTTGGCTGAGCCAACAGATTTTGATTGGGATACATTGTTTGATGGCGTGAACTGGTTCCATTGGACAGGCATCAATCCGGCTCTGTCTGACAATATGGTACAAATCTGTGAGCAAGCTTGCAAAAAAGCAAAGGAAAAGGGAATCACGATTTCATGTGATCTGAATTTTAGAAAAAATCTTTGGAGTTCTGAAAAGGCTCAGAATGTGATGAGTAAGCTTGTTCAATATGTTGATGTTTGTATTGCAAATGAAGAAGATGCAGACAAGGTTCTTGGAATTAAGGCACCAAATAGCGATGTTGAATCTGGAAAGTTGAATAAGAGTGGATATGAGTATGTGGCCAAGGAGATTTGTGAACGATTCGGATGCAAAAAGGTAGCTATTACATTGAGAGAGAGTATCAACGCAAGTCGTAATGGATGGAGTGGAATGATTTATGATGCAACAGGTGTAGCAAATTATTCCGCTCATTATGATATTGATATTGTGGATCGAGTTGGTGGTGGCGATAGTTTTACTGGAGCTATGATTTATAGCTTGATTACAGGTAAAGCTGATAAGGATGCTATTGAATTTGCGGTTGCTGCGAGCTGCCTGAAACATTCGATTGAAGGGGACTTTAATAGAGTGACAGTATCAGATGTAGAGAACCTAATAAATAATGGAGGAAATGGAAGGGTACAGAGGTAATAAAGAGTAAATGTATTTCTTGGCATAACAGGAAAAGATTATTTAGCTGAGAAACATTGTCAGATAAGCATGTTACCTCTAATTGGAAAATTTTGAAGATGAATGTAATATTTGATAAAAAAGTAAGTAAGGCACTTAAAGGTATTCTGATAATAATTATGTATTGGTCACATATGTTTAATCATCCTGAAAGACTACAAAAAGAAATTGAATGGATTTCATTATTTAAAATAGGGGGGAAGACGGTTGAGGAATTTTTGGTACCATTCTTTCATGTTGCTGTTCCATGTTTCTTTTTCATTGCGGGATATGGCTATTACATATCAAATTTGAATAGAACAAAAAGTGCAAAAAAACAAATTTTAGGGTTATATACCAAATATTGGATTGTGTTTGCTGCATTTATTCCTTTATGTGCAATATTGGGAAAAATACAGATTACACCTGTCAGTCTGTTGCTTAATTTAATAGGTTTGTCTTCATCATACTGTGGTGAATGGTGGTTTCTGTCCACATATGTGGAAATTATATTCGTATTTAGTTTGATAGATAAATATATTAGAAATCATAATGTTAAAACCATCCATGTATTTACAGTATCAGTAGCACTTTCATTTGCAGGATATTTGATTAATGCTGTACTTTCACACGTTGGGATTGATACGGATAATTTCATTTTGCATGAACTGTACTATTTCTTGATAAAACAACCTCTTTTTATTATTGGGTGGTGTTTGGCAAGGTGTGATTATATTAAGAAGATGAACGCATTTTTAAATAGAGTAGAAAGTAAGAAAAAGGTTCTGCTTATCTGTATTCTGTGCATATTCACATTTACTTTTCAATATATAACGCTGATTCCAGAAACATATATTTATATAGTGTATTTGCCTGTATTCGTGTATATGTTTTCCTTGGCTAGTCTTATGATGCCTAAGTTAATTAGCCAAATCTTTGAAGAGTTTGGAAAGTATAGTACTTATATGTGGTTGTGTCATTCTATATTACTATATAAGCTAGTGCAAAAATATATCTACTTTCCTAAAATTTCAATACTGTGTTGGATGAATTTGGTCTGTCTTTCTTTTGGTTGCAGTATAATATTAGCAAATATTGAAAAAAGTATTTGGGGCGTTTTTAGATACTTTAAAGAATCATAAAACTAAAAAAATATAGAATATAATGAAAAGAGTTATTACAAGAATGAACGACGGACGATTGAAAAATTCGGTAAGGAATGTTTTGGGAGCATTGATAAATAAAGCAACAGCAATAGTATTTCCGTTTGTTATACGAACAATCATTTTGTATTATTTGGGGACGGAATATGCAGGATTGAGTAGTTTGTTTACATCAGTATTGCAAATTTTAAGTTTGAGTGAACTTGGAATTGGATCAGCTATAGTATTTAGTATGTATAAGCCGGTTGCTGAAGGCAATAATGCTGAGATAAATGCATTGTTAAAATTGTATCGAAAATTTTATTATATTATCGGCGTGACGATACTTTTTGTTGGCATCATACTGATTCCAATGATTCCAAGGCTGATTAATGGAACATATCCTAATGACATTAATTTGTATGCGTTGTATTTGATATATCTTTCAAATACAGTACTTAGTTATTTCTTATTTGCGTATAAAACATCTATTCTTAATGCATTTCAAAGGAGTGACATTGAAAGCAATTTAACAACGTTAATTAATACCGGAATGTATATTTTTCAAATTATTACGTTGATTGCATTTAGAAACTACTATCTATATATCATATGGCTTCCGATTGCAACGATTGTAATCAATATAGTGAGGTCTCGTATTGTAAATAAGCAATATCCAGCGATACGTTGCGATGGTGAAGTCTCACAAGAAGTAAAACATGATATATTTAAAAGAGTAGGTGCTTTAATTGGTCATCAGCTAAGCGGTACGGTAAACTGTTCCTTGGATAATATCGTTGTTTCCGCGTTTTTAGGCCTGAAAGTAGTTGCGCAATATGGAAACTATTATTATGTAGTTTCAGCTTTATCAGGTGTTATGCAAGTAACATTCAATGCGTTGACTGCTAGTATAGGAAATAGCCTTATAAAAGAATCAAAAGAAAAAAATTTATCTGATTTTTATGATCTACAGTATATTAACAGTTGGATTGTTGGTTGGATGTGTATTACTATGCTTTGCATATATCAAGACTTTATGAAATTATGGGCGGGAGTAAAGTTGCTTTTTACATTTGATATTGTTGTACTGTTTGTTATTTACTTTTATTCGTGGCAAATTCGTAGAACGGTATTAACATACAAAAATGCCTGCGGAATGTGGTGGGCTGATAAAGTGAAACCATATGTTTCTGTAATAACAAATTTGGTTTTGAATTTTTCTCTTGTGCAAGTGTGTGGAATATACGGAGTAATGTTATCTACGATTGTATGCTATATATTTATAGAAGCACCATGGGAAACGCATGCGTTATTTAAAGAGTATTTTAAACAGAGGACAAGTAAGTATTGGAAAAACGAACTAATGTACACGTTATTAACAATTATATTAATGGTGATGACATTTGGTGTATGTGAATGCATTAAGATTAATGGCATAATGTCGGTTTTTGTTAAGTGTTTGATTTGTGTTATTTTTCCAAATATACTTTGGATTATATGCACTTTTAAGTTAAATGGATTTAAAAGAGTGCAGATTGTAGTTAAAAGAATAGTAAAAAGGGGTAATAATTGACTATTATTGGGTTGTTTGAGTTTTTTATATTAAGGATAAAATTTTTTAATAATTATGTTGGAAGTTATTTGGAAAAATAAATACATAGAAGAAAAATATGAACACAACATTATTTATAATGGTAACTAGTATCGGTGGACAACTTGGAATAAGACAGGCTGTATTTGTAATCAATATAGAGAGGAAAAATCATGGGTAAAAGAATTAAACTAATCGATTTATTTTACTATTTAGCATGGTGTTTTTTATTAGTAGGAGAGTTTTATATATATAAAAACAATCAAATAAGAAATATTTTATCAGTAATGGCAATTTTATTTTGGATTTTAGTTATCGTTATGAATAAATATACGATAAAAGAGTTTTTTTATTTTATTGTATTTTTAGGTATCGCAATGAACATCAAATCGAATACTAATACTGAGGCTGTTTTAATTTTGGTCATATTTATATTTGCGTCTAAAAACAGAATAAAAAAGGATTTATTTTATCTGATTTATTTGGTACAAATTATTAAATTTGTTATTTATATTTTTTTATTTACTCCATATGCGTATTTTATTAATAATCTAAAGGACAGTTCCGATTGGATAACTGCAAATGGATTAGGGTTATTGTTTTTTGAAATTGTTGCAATATATTTTTGCTATAAAAGTTTTAAAAATAAAATCAATGTAAGTATTGTGGAAAGATGTACTATAATAGTAGGAATATTAATTATGTATGCATATACTGGTTGTAAAACAGCTGTTATATGTACGCTATTCCTTACATTTAGCGATAAATTGGATTATTTAATGATAATAGGAAAGTTTATAAGAAAAAATTTATCAAAAATCATTATTGGACTAATAATATTTATAATATGTATAGCAGTTTTCAATGAGGCTTATGATTTCAAGAGTTGGGGAACTTTTGGTGCGAGATTTACAAGTATGCAAATATATTTAAAACAATATCAAATTTCAATGTGGGGAACTTTGATTGATAGGGATTTTGGACCATTAGATTTAGGATACTTTGCTATGGTTTTACAATATGGTATTGTGTTTTCTGTTTTATTTTTTGCGGGATTGGTTATTTTGATAAGGAAATTAAAAAATAATACTATTTTATTAAATGTTTTAATAAGTATGATAATGTATATGTTGGTTGAAAGATCGTGTTTTTCAATTTCACGAAACCCCTTGCTAATCTTGTTTTCATTACTATTTTTTTCCAATTTGTTATATAATGAAAAAAATTATAAGATTGTTAAGGAGGATGAGAATGTATAAAAATAGAGAAGTTTGGATTGATTTAACTAAAGGATTTGCGTGCATTTTGGTTGCATTAGGGCATTTTTTTTCCAGTATAATGGCAACAGAAGAAGGCAATGGTTTTGTTTTTTTGAATTGGTTTGTAAAAACAGTATATTATTTTCATGTACCATTATTTTTTGTTTGTAGCGGATACTTATATCAAAGAATAAATATCAAAAATAGAGTCTTATTTTTAGAAAAAAAATTAGTTGAGTTGGGAATTCCATTTTGCTTCTTCTCGGTTGCTAAGTTCATTTTGAAAAACCATGTGGAAAATATAAATGATATTATAAATATCATATTTGTGAATCCAGTTCCTCCATATTGGTATTTGTATATATTGTTTTTTCTATTTCTAATTATTCCACAAATTAACAAAACTATAATATCTTTGATTTTGTTATTGATTTCAGTTGTTCTAAGATTTTTGGAACCATGTATTGAATATAAAGTATGTTATTTAATTTCAAGAAGTATGATCTGTTTAATATGGTTTGTTCTTGGTATGGTAATTTATCAATTGGGTAAATCACCAAAGTTTTGTAAGTTTATAGATAATTTGTATTGTGGAATAGCTATGTGTATTTTGTTTATGGTATCATCTACAATAGAATTTCTTTATGATATAAATAATTGGGTAACTAATACTATTTTAACATTTATTATTATCTTTGGAGTTATTATTATTTTTAGGAATATTTCAAGTCGTTTTAAATTAACTAATACTCAGGTTATTGCGGAATATAGTATGCCGATTTATTTGATACATACTTTTTTTGGTGTGTTTTTTAAAGATATAATCAATATGTTAAATTTGAATTTTAACTTTATTATAATAATGATTGGAGCTTTATTTACAGTTTTGGGACCATGTTTACTATATTCTATAGTTAAAAAAATATGGATATTTGATTTTTTATTTTATCCGGCAAAATATATACAATTTAAAAAATGATTGGATGTTTTGCAAATGTTTTTTGGCATTCTGTATTTGCTAGTATCTAATTCACAACGCATGCACGTTAGCTGGTCATGGAACTTTGCAGAAGCAATGTATGGAGGCATATCTTTGCAATAGTATATTAAGCTTTTTCAGATTTCCAGCTATTAAATCAAACAGTCTTACAGAAATTTCGTAACCGAACAAAGGTTAAAGTATGCCATTATATGTTTTTTAACAAACGATTTACAAGGTGTCAGATTTGATATAGTCGCATTTATTTGAACTCGATATAAAATTCTCTGTAAAATCACTATGCTAAACAGATTTTTATGGATCTGGTTTTATAAAACAAGTAACTTTATGAATTCGGAAAATTATGTATTAAGAAATCAGTCATGTAAAAATATCCTAAATTTAATTTATTGAAATTAGCTGTTTTGAGAATAAATACGCCTATGAGTCGCATGATGAATAGGAGGTGAAAATGATAGTTCATTAGTAAATTATTTTAGCTATAGAAATATTTAAGTTATATTTATGGAGGTAAAAAGTTTTATGAAAAATAACAAATTATATGTTTTATTATTTTTGATAATAGGATGTTTTATTTTTAGTTCTAAAGGTCAGGTTTCAGCAGATGAAATATATCATTATGATGAGACAACGTACAGCCTTAAACGGGAAATAAAAATAACAGAGCAGCCAGTAAGCCAGATATACGTAAAAGGCCAGAAAATAACGTCGAAAGTAGTGGCAACCGGAGAAGGACTGAAATACCAGTGGGAATACAGGCTGCCAAAGGACAGCGGATGGACAAAATGGAGTGCACCGGGAAATAATACTGCAGAGACAGCATATGCATATCCTGCAGTATTTAACGGAATAAAGCTGAGATGTGTGATAACAGATGTGAATGGAAATAAAGTCATATCGGATGAAGCGACGTACAGCCTTAAACAGGAAATAAAAATAACAGAGCAGCCAGTAAGCCAGATATACGTAAAAGGCCAGAAAATAACGTCGAAAGTAGTGGCAACCGGAGAAGGACTGAAATACCAGTGGGAATACAGGCTGCCAAAGGACAGCGGATGGACAAAATGGAGTGCACCGGGAAATAATACTGCAGAGACAGCATATGCATATCCTGCAGTATTTAACGGAATAAAGCTGAGATGCGTAATTAATGATATTTATGGAAATAAGGTAATATCAGATGAAATTGTTCTTAGACAAATTGAAAATGATGAATGGGAGTTACCTATTATATAATCGTTGATTATTAAGTTAAATAAAGTGTATAAGTTATCAATAATGATATTTTATGCACTGCATTCTTCTATAAATAGTTGATTATATAAAGTAGATTGACGAAAGATTAAAAAAATAAATGAGGAAGGAAAATTATAAAATATTTTTATCAAATTATACTTAGATAAAAAAATATTTTATGTTTATTATGATAGACAAATGAACACACAAAAAGTATTATTGACAGACAGAGGTAGGATACAGTCAGTACAATCATTAAGAGCCATGGCATTTTTGGGTATATTTACCTCACATTGCCAAGCTACGTCATTAGGTGCCTGGGGGGTATCAGTTTTTATAATATTGTCAGGTTTTTTAATGTATTACAATTATTCTGATAGAAATTTATGTTACGGTATTGAAAATTCTATGAGGTTTTCAATTAATAAAATAAAAAAATTATATCCGCTTCATATTGTTATGATGTGTCTTTCGGCAATTTTTATCTATAAGGAGATTTGCGACAATTTTTCTTTAGATATTATTTTGAAAAGCTTGTGTAAAATGTTGCTTAATATAGTATTGATGCAAGATTGGATACCTCAATCAGAAGTATATTTTTCTTTTAATGGAGACTATGAAGAAAAGTCTGTAAATAATAATCTTCTATGATAATGATTGAGCTG
>OJNX01000735.1_pt1 | contig 20700 bp, 21 predicted proteins | sample 1598021 | NCBI WGS metagenome assembly OJNX01 (sample SAMN01915227, study PRJEB22387) | human gut metagenome | isolation source: stool | host: Homo sapiens | place: USA | reverse complement strand
ACGGAGCTTGGAGGCAGTTTGCCCGCGGTTCTGTTTCGCAAGCCTAATGTAACAGGCTATTTTCGCCCTGTAAATGGGTTTGAGAAGTCTGTAACAGAAGCGTAAATACAAGTGGCTTTTTAGCAGAAAACAGGAAAAAACTTGTTCAAAAAGTATAAACTTACGGTATTTCCTTCGGAGCGCTTTCCGGCAGGCGATAGCGCTTTCCTACCAACTCCAGTTCTCCCCGCGCCACCATTCCCTGCAAGATATGCGTGGCCTGATGCGGGGGGATTCCCAACTGTTTCGCCAGCGCTTGACGGCCTGCGATGCCATGCTCTGTCAGGTATGCCTGAAGAACTCCCGCTTGATTTTCTATTGGGATAGCACTACCTGCGGGATAATAGCGGATGCCTACTTTCGTGAGTTGGCCCTCCTGGTTCAGGCGGGTCAGATACTCCCATGCGGTTCGTGGGGTAACATTCAATAATTCAGCGGCAGTATCCCGCACCAGATAGCCGTGCTCCTCCGCTCCCCGAATCAGGATGTCATCCAACCGCTTCGCATTGGCCCAAGCAGAAAGAGAACGCAGGCTGAAGCCTTCCAGTCCGCCCCGAATCATGGCGGTGCGGGAAACGACCGAAAGCCGAGATTGATCCATAGGGTTACCAGTAGTTGGCGCTACAAATACCTTGTCTGTTGGTAGATCTTTTTGCCGCTCCCACGTCTCCTTCAAGAGACGCCGCATCCGGTTGCCCATAGGGACATCTCGATTCGGCAGATGCAAAACCCCTACGGTAAAATCTGTCTGAGACCAACTGAGATTGACAACTTCCCCCGGCTGCATGGCCAATTTCCAGCACATCCAGATGGCAAGGCCCGCTGCGGAACTCCCTTCCTGTTGGACAATACGCCAGAGGATATATTCGGTTTCGTCTCCGCCGCCTTGCGAATCATCAGTTTGAGCAGTTCCCTTCCACAGCGCTGCGGCAAATATCCCCCGCAGACTGGACACCGCCATGCCGCTGACCCGTGCGGCATAGGCCCAACCGTTCGCCTTGATCTGCCGGATGATCCAATCCCGGCGCAAATCCTTTAACGCCACATCCTGCCCCTCGCTGTCCAGAGCGTTTTTCGCCAGCCGGGAAACATTTACTAAGGTCATAGGTTTCTTGCCCCTGTCCGCAATAACCACCCTGTCAGATATAGTGCTATACTGCTCATAGCGCTTTTGCAGACATTCAGCAACGGACGGTTCCAGAGGAATCGTCCGATCCTGTAAAAGCAAATTCTGTGTCTCAAAATCCACCTGATCCCAAGTGAGTTCGTTCAACTCCTTCCGGCTCAGGCCCTCCTGCCACGCCAGACGAAGGATAATCCCTTCTGGACTATCCGAATATCGATCCAGGATGCGCCGCATGGCTGCTTCATCCGGCCGTTTGGCTGTATCCGATACCATAAAAATACCTCCCACCGCGCCGACGCGGTGAAAGGCGGGAGGGAGTGTTGCGGTCATGCCTGCACCCATCGTCAGCTTCAGAATTTTCTGAAATGGGTCTGGCCGCGCCTGCAAACGGAATCGGTATTCCGTTGTGCATATCTGGAAAATCTAATCAAACAAGCCCATTTCACTTGATTATTCTATCCTGTTCCGATTGAGAACTCAAGGGATTTCGATGAAATCCTGAAATTTGGGCGCAAAAAGTAAGCCGTGGAGGTCAATTCCTCCAGCGGCTTCAATTAGGTAGCCATTTTCTCCACAGAAGAGAAAAGTGGCTGCTTTTTTCATGTGAAGATTGAAAATTAAGGGCGTTTTTGCGCCCTCATACTTTATACGGAATACCGATTCCGTTCAGAGCACAAGCCTTAGACGTTCCAACTGTTGTCGATGCTCTTGGCCAGTGGTAAGCAGATAAATACGTGTAGTCTCGATGCTGGAATGGCCTAAAATATCCGCCAATTTCACAATATCCTTGTAAATTCGGTAGTAAACCGTGGCAAATAAATGCCGCAGATTGTGGGGAAATACCTTCGAGGAATCCACGCCTGCCGCCTTGCAAACACGCTTCATCTCCGCCCAGATCTGACAGCGGCTCATAGGTTTTCCGCTTCCGGTGAGAAAGATCTCGCCGGAGGTGATTTTTTGCTTTCTGGCGTATTTCAGCAGCTTTTTACACAGCTTTCCCGGCAGCAGAATCGTGCGAATTTTGCCCTTTAGGGAAATAGTGGCGCTGCCCGACCGGACGGCCTCCACCGTAATGTATCGCACCTCGCCCACCCGGATGCCCGTGGCGCAGATGGTCTCCATGACGAGGGCGATCCGCTCCCGGCCTAAGCCGCGCGCGGCGGTGATCAGCTTTTCATAGTCTGCTCGGTCCAGCTCCCGTCCGGTCTCCCGGAACAGGCGGCGCTGGATCTTCAAATAGTGTGTGCGGCAGTCCGTCCAACCAAGAAAGCTGAACAGGCAGTTCAGGGCTGCCAGAGATGCGTTAACAGTAGACGGTGAATAGTTTTCTTCTCTCTGAAGGTGTTTCTTCCAGGCCAAAACGATATCCTTCGTGACAGGCTGACCATCCAAAAATAGCGAGAACGCTCGTACACTCCTCAGGTACTTTTCTACCGTTGCCTGAGACCGCTCCGCCTGAAAAAGCGCCGTGGAAAATGCGAGGATCTGTTCGTTTGTAAGGTTATGTTCTTCCATGGTGGTTCTCCTTGAAATCAAGCGTGATGGCTCTCATTTTACCGCCCAACGCAGTCTCTGCACAAGCGCCAAACGGCTGCCCGCTCGGTAGTTGCGTGTGATAGTAACTCTGCCGGAACGCTTGGTCAAGTCTTTCCATCCCAACAAGTCAGGCTGAACGAGCAGCGGCAACAGGATCACGCAGCCCAGCGGGGCCGCGACGCCTTCGGAGCAGCGACGCGCATAAGCGCATCGCTGCTCCGAAGGCTCTCTGCGTTCTTCAGGAGCACACCCGACCAAGACCCAAAAGCGGCAAAGTTTGCCGTTCTGATACCCGGCCACGCAGGATTTCCGAAACGTGTGAAACAGTCCGAGGGTAGTGATACCACCCCCCATCCGAAACACCCCTGTTTCGCCGTGTGTGCCCTTGTGTGCGATCCTTTGAGCAGAGCCGAGTGTGTACCCGCTTTCGCTCGTGAAAGCAAATGTGGGGCGTTTGTGCGAGGAGTTGAAAAGCGCGATGAAAAGCAGTTTGGGGATAAAATTTATGGCAGCAGCTTTGCCGGATTATTCTCTTCTGCTGGTGTTGAGGGTTCACAGAGAACCGGGAAATGTATGTATATAAAAGCACGGTGGAATCAGGGGTTGCAAATGCGGCGTTCAGAGCAATTCTGTTGGCAGCGCAAAGCCACGCTGTGCCCGCAGAAGGGAAGGCCCCTGTTTCGCCGTGTGTGCCCTCGTGTGCGATCTTTCTCCGAAAGCCGAGTGTGTTACCCACTTTCGCCCACGAAAGTAAACGTGAGCCGTTTGTGCGAGAGGCTGAAAAATGCGATGAAAAGCGGTTTGGGACGGAGTTGTAGCGGTAACTTTTTGGAGATATACGCGGGAACGATTTTGAGTGAAAAACTGAACTTTTTAAGCCGGATTTTTGGACGGTGAAGGCCGTTCGATTTTAGCACAAGATAAAGAGAGGTGCCCCTAACTGGGCCCCTCTCAGCCACAAAGCCCCGCAGTGCGGGGCTTTCAGAGGTTTGGACAAGGTGCACCTTTTGCGGGTTTTGATGGAAAACAGGTGCACCTTACCCGCAAAAACGCAGGCGTGACAAGAGGTTGCGCCTTTTCAGAAAGGAGTGCTGCAAAAATGCAGGAAAATGACGAAAAGCGGATCGAGCGCACAGTGGTATGGCTGGATGCCAAGTTGGTTCCCCGTATGGACGGCTGGCTGGCCGCGGATAATTGCAAAAATCGCAGTGAATTTATCAACAAGGCTCTGCGCTTTTACATGGGCTATCTCGGCACGGAGGACAACACCGCCTACCTCTCCCAAGCCATCCTCACCGCCATTCAGGGTACGCTGGACGACAACAACAATCGGCTCTGCCGTATTCTTTTCAAGTGCGCGGTGGAACTGAATATGCTGTGCCATACCATCGCCGCGCACTTCCGTACCGATCCCATCCACACGCGGGAGCTGCGGGCCTACGCCGTGGATGAGGTGAAGCGCACCAACGGTCAGGTGAGTTTTGAGAGTGCGGTGCGGAGCCAGCGGCGCATAGAGCCGGATGACGCATGGCCCGGATCGTACTGATCTCCCCCTACCTCAAGGGCGGACAGAACGCCGCGAAGCTGGCGCAGCGTACTCGCTACGTTGCCACCCGTCCCGGCGTGGAGTTGCTGGCGGATGAGCGCAGTACACTTCCCGCCACAAAAAAGCAGCGGGATTTTATCACGCGGCTGCTGAAGTCCTTCCCATCCTGCTGGGAGCTCATTGAGTACGAGGAGTATCTGGAGCATCCCACCCAGGGCAGCGCCTCCGCGTTCATCCAGCAGGTGCGGGAAGACTACATGGAGGCGCTGGATCAAAAGGAAAATTTCATCGACTACATCTCCCACCGCCCCGGCGTCCAGAAAGATGGTGAGCATGGGCTGTGGGACGTTCACGGTAAGGTTCAAAATCTCGCGCGGGCGGTACGGGAGGTGGCGGAGCACACCGGAAATGTATGGACACCGGTGGTGGCGCTGCGCCGTGAGGACGCCGAGCGGCTTGGGTATGACAACGCGGAAAGCTGGCGGGCGTTGGTGAACGCCTCCGTCTGCGACATCGCCGCGGCATATAAGATCCAGCCGGACAACCTGCGCTGGTACGCCGCCTTCCACCAAAAGCCGAATCAGGTACACATCCACATGATCCTCTTCTCCGCGGACCCCAAGGAAGGGTATCTCACCAAGGAGGGCATCCGGCAGGTGAAGTCCGTCTTCGCCAGACGTATCTACCACGCGGATCGGATGCACATCTACCGGCAAAAGGACATCGCGCGTCAGGAGCTCCAGACGCGGACCCGCAAGGCCATGGTGGAATGCATCGCACAGCTGGAGCATGGCTCGGTGGATAATCCGCGGCTGGAGCAGCTCACCGAGGAGTTAGCAGAGCGTCTGCTGACGGTCAAGGGCCGAAAGGTCTACGGCTACCTGCCGCCAAGGGTCAAGGCCATCGTGGACGCCATCGTGGAGGAGCTGGCGAAGGACGAGCGGGTGTCCGCCGCCTACGAAACATGGCAGACACTCTACGAGCAGGTGTGTCTGGACTACGATCAGCGGCCGCCCAAGCGACTGCCGCTGTCCCGGCAAAAGGAGTTCCGGAGTGTCCGCAACATGGTCATTCAGGAAACACTGCAATGGATAGCGGAGCGGCAGCGGTACGCGGATGTGCGGAGAACACCTTCCGTGCAGGAAGGACCTATCATCAAAAAGGATGCCGCAGAAGCCGCGTCAAAGAACTCTGAGGTCACGGCATCTCTCGCATTGGCGCAGCCCAAATCTGACCGTGCGGCCAGCGCCACATCGGAAGATACCGGCTCCGCTGATGCTGCCGCCTCCAAAGACACCGCGCCGCCTGCGGTTGAAGATGCACCGGCTTTTTCTCAGTGGTCAGATCACCCCAATCAGCAGAAAGAGAGCGCACCGGCAGGATCAGAGTACCGTGCTCCCACGGTGGGCGAAACCGTTGTGCGGATGCTGCACCACATGAGCAGGATCTTTGAGGACAACAGCAAGATCGACCAGATCCACCGCGGCTTGCAGATCGACCGCAAGCGCCGTCAGGAATTGCGGCGCAAGCGGCTGGCGATGGGACACAAGCCGGATGACCACGAGGAACAGACGTTCAGATAGCGCAAAGCAGAATTTGGAAAGGAAATATCATGAGCAAATATATTTATTTCACGCCGGAGGAAAAGGCGCGGGCGCAAAACACAGACCTCGTGTCTCTGCTGCGTGCCCAGGGGGAACGCCCCGTGCGCTCCGGCCGGGAATTCCGTACGCCCAACGATCCCAGCATCACCGTCCGAGGCAACAAGTGGTTCGACCACTCCAAGCGCGAGGGCGGCTATGCCGTCAGCTTCGTTCGGCGCTATTACCGTCTCCCTTATCAGGAGGCGGTTTTGCTTTTGCTGGGCAGAAAGAATGGAAAATCGTATGAGCAGGCAAAGCCCGCAAAGGAGTCACCGAAGCCCTTCGCGCTGCCGGAGCCTTACGGAACCATGCGGCGTATGTACGCCTACCTCATGCGTCAGCGCCACATTGACCGGGAGGTCATCTCCTATTTCGTACACGAAAAGCTGCTCTACGAGGACAAGCATCACAACTGCGTTTTCGTGGGACTGGATGGCAGCGGCGAGGCGAAACACGCCCATATCCGCAGTACCAACAGCGAGGGACGGGTGTTCCGCATGAACATTGAGAGCAGCGCCAGCGAGCACTGCTTTCATAAGGACGGCACGGACAAGTCCCTCTATGTGTTCGAGGCCCCCATCGATCTCCTGTCCCACATTACCCTCTATCCATACGGCTGGCAGGAGCACAGCTACGTCGCCTGCTGCGGGACATCCATCCAGCCGGTGCTGGAACGGCTGCGGCAGAATCCCAAGCTGGACACGGTGTACCTCTGCCTCGACAACGATGACGCGGGCAATGATGCCTGCGACCGCATGACGGATACGCTGGAGGACATGGGCTTGGAGGTACAGCGGCTCTGCCCGGTGCGCAAGGACTGGAACGACGATCTTTGCGCCAAATTCGAGAGAAAGGAGAACCAACCGTGAACGGGGATACATGGATCTTCCTCGCCCTCTGCGGCGGTCTGCTGGTGTTTTTGCTGGCGGCGTCCTTCCTCTCCAAAAGCTACTCCCTTGACCGCATCAAGAGCAAGACGGTGGGTGACGGTCAGCACGGCACGGCGCGGTGGGCGACGCCCAAGGAAATCGGCAAGACCTATCACACCGTCCCCTTCCGTCCCCGCCGCTGGCGCAAGGGGAAGGAGCTGCCCACGGAGCAGGGGCTCATCCTCGGCAGCGTGGGCGGCGGAAAACGTAAAAGCAAGACAGGAATTCTGCTGAAAACCTCCCGCAAGCTGCTGGAAAAGCTGCGCCGTCCTGTGGCGGGAAAGCCGAAACGGAAACCGAAGAAAAAATCAAAGGTGCTTTCAAAAGTCAAAAAGATGATTGAGGAGCAGGGGGATATCCGGGCGCTGGTGGACAGCGACGACATCCACTGTCTGATGATCGGCGCTTCCGGCGTGGGCAAGACGGCGTTTTTCTTGTACCCCAATCTGGAATACGCCTGCGCCTGCGGCATGAGCTTTCTGGCGTTGGATACCAAGGGGGACTTGGCGCGCAACTACGGCGCCATCGCCTCCCGGTACTACGGCTACCGGGTCTCCGTCATCGACCTGCGGAATCCCACCCGCTCGGATGGCTTCAACTTTCTGACGCTGATGAATCACTACATGGATCTGGCGAGAGCAAATCCGTCCAACTTGGCGGCACGGGCCAAGGCGGAGAAGTACGCCAAGATCCTTGCCAAGACCATTATCAGCCCGGACGGTGACGCCTCCCAATACGGTGATAACGCCTACTTCTATGACAGTGCCGAGGGATTGCTGACGGCCGTTGTGCTGCTGCTGGCGGAATTCGTGCCGCCAAAGGACGGAGAGCCGGAAAAACGGCATATCGTGTCGGCCTTCAAGCTGGTGCAGGATCTGCTGGCGATGCCAAGTTCACGGGGCAGGAACGGCTTTCAACTGCTGGTGGACATTCTGCCGCCGGAGCATAAGGCGCGGTGGCTGGCGGGCGCGGCGCTGACAGCGGCGGGTCAGGCGATGGCCTCGGTCATGTCCACCGTCCTCTCCCGTCTGAACGCCTTTCTGGATACGGAGTTGGAGCAGGTCATCTGCTACGACAGCCCCATCAACGCGGAGATGTTCGCCTCAGAGAAGTGCGCCATTTTTCTCATTCTGCCGGAGGAAGATCCTGCCAAGAACTTCATCGCGGGTCTTATGATCCAGAACCTCTCCCGCGAGCTGTTCTCTGTGGCGGACGAGCATGACGGCAGACTCAAGAACCGCGTGGTGCTGTTCTGCGATGAGCTGGGCACCATGCCGCCCTTCGACATCCTGCCCCTGTTCAGCGCGGGCCGCTCCCGCGGGCTGACGCTGGTTCCCATCATCCAATCGCTGGCACAGTTGGAAAAGAACTACGGAAAAGAGGGCGCGGAAATTATTTGTGATAACTGCCAGGACACCATCTTCGGCGGCTTTTCGCCCCAGAGCAAAACCGCCGAGGCCCTCTCCGCCGCCCTTGGCAGCCGCACGGTGCTCTCCGGCTCCGTCAGTCAGGGGAAAGAGAGCAGCCAGTCCTTGCAGATGATGGAGCGCCCGCTCATGACGCCAGACGAATTGAAGTCCATCCCCAAGGGCGAATTTGTGGTGATGAAAACGGGAACACATCCCATGCGGACGAGACTGCGCCTGTTTTTGGATTGGGGCATCACCTTCGATCCGGAGGGCTATCGGATGCCGGAGCGGGCGGCCAGAAAAATCGCCTATGTGAACCGCGACGAGCTGGCCCGCAATATTCAGAACCGCCGCGAAAACAGCCCTTACAATACGGAGGATACCAAATGAGCAAATTCAATTTTATTTACGCCGAGGATCTGAGCCACCGAGAAAAGACGGTCTACATCTACCTCCGGGACCGGGCGGACGCCTCCGGCGTCTGCTGGCCGGGGATCAAGACCATCGCCGGTGAGTTGGGCCTCTCACCCCGCACCGTCCAGCGGGCGCTGGCAGATCTGGAACACAGGCAGCTCATCGAGAAGCGGCAGCGCCACCGCGCCAACGGCAGTCTGACCAGCAATCTGTACCGCCTGACAGCGGCAAAAAAGTCACAACCTCCCGCCAAGGGGAGACTGTGACCTTTTGCGAAAAATCTGTCCATAGGGTGGCGTCATCATGGCGCATCCAGAAGAGCCTACTCTACCGGAGGATACAGGACAGAGAAAGAACAAGAATATAAACAATGTTCTTCATGATATAAGTAGGTTCCTGCTGTCTGAAATTCAGAGACGAGCATTTCTCAGTCCCAGATCAGTAAAGCAATACAAGAAGGTCACGGCGATGGACGCCAAACTGGAGCAGATGGAGGCCACGCTGAACAACATCAACGTGTTCAACGCGGGCAAGAAGCGGGATGAGGCCGTTGCGCTGCTGGCGCAGCTGCTGCCGGAGGTGGAATCCTTTCAGGCGGAAACACAGCGGCTGCGGGATACCATCGCCCACGAGCGGCGGAACGCAAGCTTCCAGAGGGAGATCAATGCGGATCTGTGCGTACGCCGCTCAAAAAGTGCAGCTTGACCGCAGATGATGGTGCATCGCCACCGATGAAATGGTGCATGGTGGCCGCAGGCGTGGTGCACTGGGCCACCATGCGAGGAAATTACTCTGGGATGCCCTTGCGCTTGCGCATGGTCTTTTCTGAAAATCCACTATAGTTATTCCAGCGGCCACTGAGGTCCTATCTCTGTGACCGCTGGAGAGGGCTCTATACACTATAGCTATTAGAGCCTGAAACATCTGCACACTCTCTATTCAGCTGGTCTTAGAACTCTATATATTAAGGTAATAGAAATACTATGCATTGCTATTACAAAGAACAAAATATAGAGTGGTAGATTAGATTCGTTCATTGCATCGACATTTTCGGAAACATCTTCTAAAAGAGTATTAAAAATAAGAGAAAGGCAATAAAAACCATAGCAAATTGTAGTAAGCCAGGATAACTTTTTCCACGTTTTCAAATCATCTAACTTGTATTTATCGAATCTTTCCATAGTCATAACTCCCAGCAACCATCTTGTTAAGAAATACGAGCGGTATACGAATTAACATAACTATCCCATGTCGTTTCTCTCGGGTGAAGATTATCTACGGTTGAAAAACTTTGTAAAAATATTGCCAAGATAAAAGGACTACCGAATTCCGCACTTCGGGCATACGTAGTTTACGCGGTCAGAAATACGGCCATAAATTTTAGAAAACACCAATCAACGATAAATCGCCATATTCAACAATTATCAGGTGATGATTCAAACAGTGAATACGATCAGCCTGAATCAATAATTGAAAGAATAGAAGACCTCCAAGAAAAAAGAACTCGCCTGACCAAAGTGTGGACGCAGCTTACTGATGCCGAACAAGAATTGCTATACAGGAAATATGTTTTGGATCAAACAACAGAAGAACTCGCAGGAATTTTTCAGTGCAGCAGAGACAGTATCCGGATGCGCCTTTCACGCGCAAGGCGAAAATCTCTAAGGTTAATGAAAGGGGAGGGTACGAATGACGAGACACGAACGACTGCTGGAAAACTATGAAGATGCATATTTTGCACTGTTGATGGAAGATGTTGCACAAATGGAAAATGCCCGGTTAGACAGATTCAACACAGAATTGCAGAATGACCCTCACGCCGCAGTTCCTGAAGAACTCACAAAAAGGTGTTTGAAAACAATAAATGCGCATTTTTCAAATATGCGCAGAAGCAGCAGCCTTAGAATCGTAAAAAAGGCAATTAACCTGGCAGCAATATTGATTACAATTTCAACTCTACTTTTTACGTCAGCATTTGCAATTTCCGATGAATTTAGAACAGCCACTCTTAATTTGGTGATCACTGCAAATGAGAAGTACACACAATTGAAAATGAAGCAAGAGGATCCCCCTCAAGAATCCGGCAACTCTATGGTTACAGACAACAATGAATTTTTTAAAAATATATGTTTGGCATGGCTTCCTGACGGATACGAATATTTATCAGGAGAATACGATTATCAGGCCATCTTTGCAAACGATGAAAATAACTGGATAGTCATTAACAGGTTTGATGGGACTTCTACTTACAATGTAGATACGGAGGGAGCCGAAATAGTAGAGGAAATCATGATAAATGGGAACTCTGGGTTGCGCATTGTAAAAAACGACCAGACACATATTGCCCTCGCAAATACTGACAAGAATATTTTTATTGACATTTGTTCATCCGAGCACGTACCGGGTGAAGTAGTTGAAAAAATAGCCCAAAATATTTTTGTGATTGATTAGGTTTAAGCCGCTCAAAAATTTTTTTATTTTTTTTGAAAATCGTGTAAGAAATGGCGCGGCTCGTGCGTCTATATTGCGTTACACTTTTCCTGAATATTTGTTCTATATTACGAGAAAGCGATATTATCCATAAAAAGATTCGCAACTATTTGGAGGGAAAAAGATGTCCAATCACAAAATGCAGTTTCCGTTTCATATTTCTAAAAGCTGGTTCTCTGTGTGCATATTCATTTTTCTCTTGACTGTTTGTGTGGGTTTAGCAATCCATGTCACCAGTGAAGAAGATGCGATATGTTCTGATTCTGATCATTCTGAAGTGCCCATTGTTTCGAATGAAAATGTTTCAGAGAAATCAGGCTCAGATATAGAGTATGCGAAAAATTATGTGCCAACGGAAGAGGACGTTCTTGCAGCACGCCAACAAGCAACCGAAGGAATGTCTCAACAGCAAATAGAAAATCTGACCGAGGTGGTTAAGACTGCAAATTTGTGGTTGGAGCATAAATATATGAATGGAGATTTTTTTGAGCAACTGTCAGATCCCAATAATTTGTACTGGAATTACTTCCATCAGACCGGAGAGATTCAAATTGGCTGGGCAGTTGACGGTGGTCTCGATATGGATACTGTATGTGAACGAGAAAAGCTTTCCATAGAAGAATTTTATGCCAAGTATGGAACGCCCGTTGTTACAACGAATCTCTATGATGCAGATGGGTTCATTGGTCTGTTGTCAGAAATAAATTCATTCATTCAAAATGGAAATCTTAAATCCGAACTTCAGTATCTCATGGATCAGACGGAACAGGCAAAAGAAACCCATAGGATGGAAGTTGTAAATGACATCTACAAAAAGCTACATGATCTGGATTATTTTTTGCTGCGATATGGTCCTAAAGATGTCGCTAAGTATGTCGAAGATGATTCTACGGTATCTAAATACTACGGCACCCTTCCTTTCTATTAACCTTTCCTCGCAAAGAACTCCGACATGGTGATGCCCAACCCATCGCAGATCCGCTCGATCGTGTCGACAGATAATTGTCCGCCGCGGCGTTCGCTGTTTTTCAGGGTCGAATGAGATACATCGCATATCTGAGACAGCTTAAAAAACGTAAGACTCCGCTCATCTGCCAACTCTCTCACGATTGCAATCGTGTTCATCAAATCCCCCGCCTCTCAGCATTTTAATTTTCAAAATTTCTTACAGCACACGCCCAATGACTCGAAATCCTCGTTCCGGACTGATGATCCTATCAGAATAGTCTTTGTTATACGAAATCAGAACCGGCTGCATGTGGAGCCTTCCGTAGCTGTCCGTAAATGCGTCACGGTCGCTCTCGTCAGGCTCCCGCTCCCCATAGGATTTCAAATAGCCTTCACCGTCATAGACGAACACACCGACCTGGCCTATCGAAAGCGTCTCGCACCGCTCCACCCAGACGATCTGCCCGTCATGATAGACCGGCTCCATGCTGTTGCCGGATACTCTAACGCCAAAATCCGCTTCCGCCGGGACCGCGTTTTCCGGAAAGCTGACCATTTCAAAGTTGTCCTCATCCAAGAAACTGCCTGTACCGGCTGAGACTCTGAGATTGCTGACGGGCTTATCGATATAGCGGATCGTATTCGTGTGCGTTGGCATGGGATTGTATTTACCGGTAGCGATCAGATCCTCCCGGTAAGCACGGACCTTTTCCGCACCCGCTTCGTTGAGCAGAGGCGTGTGTTCTCCGGTAAAGGCAGCAAGGCCATCCTCAAGGTCCAGCGCATAGCAGATCGCCAGCAGTTGGTATGCATTGGGAACAGTCAGGCCATTCGTCCACTTCCCCAGCGCGGATTGGCTTACATCTACACCATAGTCCTTCAATGTTGTGCAGAATTCTTTTTTACTCAGCTTTCGGTTTTTGAGTTCTTCCGAAAGCCTTGTACCAATTACATTGTTCTGCTTCTCAGTCTCAGCACTGTATCTTACACCGTTTTTTGAAGGAGCCGGAAACGGGATAACCGTTGTTTTATGACTGTTCATAAAGAAACCCTCCGTCTTAGGATAATCCCATTATACACGGGGACAGCTATTCTTGTCAATCACAAATAGCTTGTTGCGCTACAAATGCGACATCGACATAGCTTTATAAGATTGTTATGATGGGGCCATAGCCAAGGGAACACCTTCCCTTCCATGACAGCTAAGATGTGAGGAGGAACGCGGATGCCGATTTTATCTCGGAAAGATCTTGAACGGATATCCCGCAGAGTGCTGTTCCGCTATCTGACGCTGTCAGACCGCAAAATGGATCGCATCGACCCGGTTGACTTTGCGGAAAAGATCTGCGGACTTCATTTCGCGTTTGCGGATATGAGCGTAACGGGCTCGATCCTTGGGCTGACCTCCTATAGCGACGTCGATCTCACCATATCCGTTCCCCGTGGAAACGGGTCAGTCCAGGAATTTCACTTGAACGGCAATATCGCCTATGTGGATCAAAACCTCGCAAATGCGGGATCGGTGGGACGGTTGAATTTCACTCTGGTACATGAAGCCGCGCATCAGATCCTCGGTATGCTTTACCCGGAGGAATATAATCCAAGCGCGCAGCCGTTCATCTGCCGCCTTGCGGATGAACGCTGCACATACCCCATCACCGATTGGGTAGAATGGCAAACAAATGTGCTGACGGCGTATCTCCTACTCCCCCGTGAGCTGATCGACCGCTACATGGATGAGCTTGGCCTTGGCCGGCAGATCAAACTCCTGAACAAAGTATTTGCCCCCAAGGAATATGCGCTGTTTTCTGAAATGGCAAAGCGTTTGGGCGTCTCGAAAACAGCATTATCCATTCGTCTGGACAATCTTGGCATGATCGGCCGAAATGATTTTAGTGATCCGTATGCGCCCATCCATATTTATGCGGATGACTTTGACACAGCATAGGAGGTAGTTGTTATTATGGCAAAAATCAATTCCAAAGCGCTTGACCCGCAGCGGTATGCCTGCATCCAAGCCGAGCAGCGGGAGCTTGAGCAGCAGTACTCCACCCATATCACCATGGCACGGCTTTGCCCGTATTGTAAGCTGCGGCTTGAAACGCTCTGCAAAGGGGCCCACGGCGCGACATACCTGAAGTGCCCGCAATGCGGAGAGGCGGTTTTCTTCCCGCCTGTTGTATTCCGCATCGCATAACCGCGAATAATCGATCTGTCCCCAACAATTAAATACCAAGTATGAGCCTCGGAGCCGCTTGATGCGTGACCATCCCATGTGCCGCTTGATTTGTAACTATCGTTCCTTTTAGGAACATAGTTCTGTCAACGCGGCCAATGGTCAGACAAATCAAGCGGCTCTTTTTTTGCGCATGCAGCTCCGGAAAAGGAGTTTGCAATGCGCTTTTTTCATATCCTCCCCCTTTTAGCGTGGGAGCCGTATATCGCTGAATATCCCTGATCTCCCGATTTTTTGAACCTTACCAAATTCAAAAAATCACAAAGGAGATCAAAAATCATGTCTGAAAAAGCATATATTCTCAATATTTACAACACCATGACCGGCGAATTTGAGCTCGTCCAGGTCACGAAGGAAGTCTTCCAGACCTACAGACGGACGAAATGGCACATTGAAGACAGCATGGAACGCTTTTACAAGCACGAAACGCAGATGAGTTCTCTGATCGGCGGTGAAAATGACGGATACGAGCGGTTCCATGAATTTATTGATTATGACAACACCCCTGAAAATCAGGCAATTGAGGAGATGGTGCGCCAGTCCCTGCGTAATATTCTGGATCTGCTCCCGCCGAAGGATTATGAGCTGATCTACGAGCTTTACTTCAAAAACCGCTCCGAAAAGGAATACGCACAGATGCTTGGGGTCTCTCAGCAGGCCATTCATGTGCGGAAAAAGCGCATCCTGAAAAGAATTAAAAATAATTTGGATGAGCAGGGTTGTTAAGATGCCAGTTTTTTCCCGTATACATACGAGAAGAAAAGAATCTTCTTGTGAACATCGAAAACTGAATATCCGGTGACGAATAACGTCAGCTGACGGTCCCCCGGCGAGGGGGAACAGCGATGCGGCGGATGCGCGAAGACCACCTGCATCGGAATTACTCCGATGTCAATGAACGGCCAATAAGGTGCAGAGCGAAACTCATTCAGCCAAAAGCGGGCATGGCAGCCCGTCTCGCAATGATCCCGTCAGCCTATAATGGTACATCCTGTCCAGCCACAGCCGCAAGCAATGGGGGCAGCTCGGAGAGATCCTCGGAGGGGTTAGATTCCCGATGGGCGCTGCCAGGCGCCGGTTCGTTCAACCGCCCGACGGTCCGGGAAGTAGTGTCGAATAGGACTGAGCAAAAGAACTTTAAAAAATATAATGAGGGCCGCTCCATATCCGGGTATAGCAATATGCTTCCAACCAAGACAGGAGCGGCCCTCTGTTTTTATTTCTGAGCTAAAAGGTGTGTTTTCAACAGCACATTCTCTAAGGCTCTATGGTCTTCATGTAACTGCCACCAGCAGGGCTTCAGAAAGCAGAGAACATTCTCCGCCCATCTGTAGTCATCCGGCTGCAGCGTTCCCATTATGACACCGCGCTGAAACGCGGCGTTTCGTTTCCGCACAGACGCTTCCACACCGGCCTGCGCCAAATGCGCGTTCAAAAAACCGCAAATGACAGCCGCCTCTTCCGTTGTATAAAGCATAGTTCTCCTCCCTTTCCACAAACAGGCACCATTGTAACATGATGGCCCTATTTTTGAAATCGGCTGTTTCCACAAGAATCCAGCCGAAAGTTTTATGCAAACGCTTGTTCGATTTATGGTGCTGTGCTAAGATCCCATAACGAAAACTCCCAAACCCATTTGTGAAAGTGGGCTTGGGAGTTTTCATTATCATTCAAATTAACTCACAAAAGGAGGAAACCGAATGAATCCAAACGCAGATTATCTCGGCATCGTCACCATGCTTCGCAGCCTGCGGGAGCAGGGTCTCGTCAGCGGCAGCGAAGCCAAAAAAATTGCCGCACGACTGAGGGTACAGCTTGGCGCGGACATCATTATTTCTCTTTGATTTCTTCGCTTTTATGATAGCTATTGCGGATGTTCTATGGTATTGTGTGTTGCTGACGAAGGAGGTGGCAGAGGAATGAGTGATAAGGAGAAAACCAACGGTTCTCTGGCGATGGCTCCGCGGGTCATTACGATCCCGGCAGCGAATCAGGAAACCGCACGAAAACTCCGCGTGGCAGCGTATACCCGTGTCAGTTCCAACTCCAAGGATCAAGAACACTCCTTTGCCGCGCAGAATGCCTACTTCTCCAAACTCATCACAGACAACCCTGATTGGGAGTTGGCAGACATATATGCCGACCAGGGCATCACCGGCACGTCCATAGACAAGCGGGATGACTTCCTACGGATGATGGAGGACTGCCGAAAAGGGCGCATCGACCGCATCCTTGTGAAATCTTCCTCCCGCTTCGCCCGAAATACCAAGGAAAGTCTGGCGGCTGTACGGGAACTGAAGTCTCTCAACATCAGCGTCTACTTTGAGGAGCAAAACATTGACACCGCGCAGGCCACCGGCGAAACACTCACAGCAGTCTTCTCAGCTCTGGCCCAAAAGGAAAGTGAAGCGATCTCTGAGCGGATGCGCCACAGCTACCAGATGCGGATGCAGCGCGGTGCCTTCTCCACTCACTGTGCCCCCTACGGCTACCGGCTGGTTGAAAATCGGCTTGAGGTCATTGAGGAAGAAGCCGTCATCATCCGCCGAATTTTCGACCGCTATCTCTCAGGCATCAGCATGGAGGATATTGCAAAGGAGATCACGGCGCTGGGCATCCCCACCAAGCAAAACACCCCCTTCTGGCAGGTTCGCAGCATCCAATACATTCTGCGAAATGAAAAATATGTCGGGGACTCCCTGCTGGGGAAAACTTACACCACACTCACTCTCCCCCACCGGAAAATAGAGAATAAGGGTGAGGGAGTCCAATATTTTATCGAAGGAAGTCATCCTCCCATCGTCAGCCGCACGGTGTTTGATAAGGCGCAGCAGCTTCTATCGCGAAAAAGCGCCGTCATTCCCCCTCGTGCCGCCGCTCCCCATCCCCTTTCACGGAAGATCGTATGCGGACATTGCGGCGCGTTCTGTAAGCGAAAGAAAACCCGCGGCACCGCCTACTGGATCTGCCAGACACATAATAAAAATGCCGGGAGCTGCCCAACCATGCAGATCCCCGAAACGGAGATCACAGAAGCATTCCTTCGGATATATTTCACGCTCAAGCATCATGGCGATCAGGTGCTGACCCAGCTCATTCAGGATCTCCAGGCAGCCAAAAACGGCAAGCTGCTTTGGAGCGAGGATATTGTAGAACTCAATAAGCAAATAGCGGACATTGCGTGTCAGGAACGATTATTGGCCCAGCTCAAGCAGCAGGCCGTGGTCGATCCTGATATTTTTATATTCCAAAGCAATCAACTGGCTGAGCAGCGCCGCGATGCAAATCTGAAAAAATCCCGCATTCTCCGTTCCGAAGACGATCAGACAGTCCAACGCACACAGGAGCTTCTGGACATTCTGGAAGATGGGCCGGATCTGCTGATGACCTTCAATGAGGCACTGTTCAGCGAATTGGTTGAGACGATTACCATTCAGGATAACAGCACCATCCGCTTCCGCCTGATCAACGGGCTGGAGCTTCCGGAACACATTGAAAGGAAAAAATAAACCGATGGCAAGCAAACGAAAAATGGTCTTTGGCTACCGTATGGAGCTTGGGGACATCGTCCCTTCTCCCAACGAGGCCGACACGGTGCGGTACATCTACACACGGTACCTCGCCGGCGCGTCATTCCAGTGCTTGGCAAACGAGCTGAATCAGAAAGCGCTCCCCTATCACACCGGCAAGTCCTGGAACAAAAATATGGTGGCCCGTATTCTGGAGGACAGCCGCTATGTTGGAGCGGATCTCTATCCCCCGATCATATCCGCTGAACAGCTCCAAGCCGTGCAGGAGCGGAGAAAGAAGAACTGCACAGCCTCTCCCCCGCTCCCCGCGCAGGCCGAGCTCTATAAGCTGTGCGGCAGCGCAGTCCCCGGCAGCGCAGCGAAAAGAATACGCAAGGCATTGAATCATCTGATCGACGATCCGCTGCGGATCAGCATGACGGCATCCGCCGTCTGCGACACGGCAGAGATCCGGCAGCTCCAGCAGGAACTGGACACGCTGCTGCAGACACCGCCTGTAGATGAGGACACCGCACGGCAAAAAGCCTTGGAGGTCGCGTCCCTAAAGCTGGCGAGCGTCAAAACGGAAGAATATGAATCACACCGTCTCCGCGGCATCTTTGAAACACATCCGAAAATGGACGCGCTGGATGCCGCGCTTCTGAAGCAGAGCCTACGCAAAATCGAATGCCACGGTGACACGGTATGCCTTCTGCTGAAAAACGGCCAATGGCTGGAAGCGTAGGCAGATGTGCATTCCATCGAAACACACCAAAAGAACAGTGCAATATAAGGAGTGTGAGCGCGCATGACAGAGTCTCATCCGGAAAAGAAGATCATCGTCATTCCGGCAAAAAACGAATCCCCGCAGGAACAGGCCAAGAAGCGGAATCTGCGTGTTGCCGCCTACTGCCGCGTCTCCACCGGTGATGAGGAGCAGTTGACCAGCTACGAAAACCAGAAAGCCTTCTACACCGAAAAGATCATGAAAAATCCGGAGTGGACAATGGTGGATATCTTCGCGGATGAGGGCATCACGGGAACTTCCACCTGCCGGCGTAAGGATTTCCTGCGTATGATCCGTCAGTGCAGACAGGGCAAGATCGACATGATCCTTGCCAAATCCGTCTCCCGCTTCGCCAGAAATACGCTGGATACCATCAGCTATACCCGTGAGCTGCGGAGCCTTGGCATCGCCGTGATCTTCGAGGAGCAGAACATCAACTCCATCTACCCGGAAAGTGAATTCCTCATCGCGCTCCACGCCGCCTTCGCGCAGTCCGAGAGCGAATCCATCTCCGCCAATGTCCGCTGGGGCAAGCGCCAGTCCATCAAAGACGGCAAAGTCACCTTCCAGTACAAAACCCTGCTGGGCTATGAAAAAGGGCCCGACGGGAATCCTGTGATCATTCCGGAGGAAGCAGAAACTGTCCGCCAGATTTTTGAATGGTACCTTGCCGGAAAAAGCGTCCGGGATATCCGTCTGGCGCTGGTGGCCGGCGGGTTCCGGAACGCCGTTGGAACCACAGACTGGACCACCAGCAACCTGCGCTCCATCCTCACCAATGAAAAATATTGCGGAGACGCCCTGCTCCAGAAAACCTTCGTTAAGGACTGCATCAGCAAAAAATCGGTCCCAAACACAGGGCAGCTCGCCAAAGTCCTGATCCAAAACAATCATGAAGCCATTATCAGCCATGAGATGTTCGATGCCGTGCAGCTTGAACTCGCGCGGCGCCGCGCGCAGGACGGCCGCTCAAGAAAAAGCGCCCCCACGGGTCGCGGAAAATTCAGCGGCAAATACGCGCTCAGCGGTCTGCTGTTCTGTGCGGAATGCGGCACGGCTTACCGGCGTGTCGTATGGACGCAGCATGGTGAAAAACGCGCGGTATGGCGCTGCACGAGCCGTCTGGATTATGGCAGAAAATACTGTCTGAACTCTCCGACACTGGATGAAGAACCGCTCCAACAGGCAATTTTGAACGCCATCAACTCCGTCATGTCCGATCATAGCGCTCTGGCAGAGCAGCTTAGAGATACGATGGAACAGGAGCTTGCCCCCATTCCCGGTGAGAGCATGAGCCTTGGAGATATTGACCGCGCCATAGCAGACCTGGGGCGGCAATTCACCGCCCTGCTGAGCGAGGCCGCCGTTGCGGACAACGCGGACGGTTACACCGCGCGATTCCAATCCATCTCCACGGCAATGGCAGAGTTCAAGCGCCGCAAGGCCATCATCCAACAACTTCGGCAAGAGCAGGATCAAACAGACCGCCGCATGCAGAGGGTCACGATGGCTCTGAAAAGCACATCGAACAAACTCACGGATTGGGATGACGGCACGATCTATCAGCTGCTGGAAAAGGTCACCGTCCTGTCCAGAGAGCGCATCCGTGTGACGCTGCGGGACGGTCTGGAAATTGAACAGGCTGTAGAACAGCCAAAAAGGAGGAAATTCGCATGATTTATGTGACCGGCGATTGCCACGGAAATTTTGCAAGGTTCGAGCAAAAAAACTTCCCGGAACAAGCTAATATGACGAAAGATGACACGGTCATCATCACCGGCGACTTCGGCGGCGTGTGGTTTGGTTACAGCCGCGACGATGAAACGCTGGACTGGCTGGAACGCCTGCCCTTCACACTGGCCTTCGTCTGCGGCAACCATGAAAACTATGATGCGCTGGAACGATACCCCGTGGACGATTGGCACTGCGGCAAGGTACACCGTATTCGTCCCCATGTTCTGCACCTGACGCGCGGTCAGATCTTCGAGCTGGAGGGCTACCGCTTCTTCACCATGGGCGGCGCAAAAAGTCATGACATCGAGGATGGGATTCTGGAGCCGGATGCCCCGGATTTTGAGCGAAGGCTCA
>OJNX01000730.1_pt1 | contig 20827 bp, 10 predicted proteins | sample 1598021 | NCBI WGS metagenome assembly OJNX01 (sample SAMN01915227, study PRJEB22387) | human gut metagenome | isolation source: stool | host: Homo sapiens | place: USA | reverse complement strand
ATTATCTTATTCATAATATTATATTGTTTAATGAATGATATATTTTATTCACGGCAAACTCAATGTCCTACCCACTGCAAACCTAATAAAAAAGTTCCTAACTATAGAATGAAAAGTTGCCAATTATCTATTAAAAAGTCTCTAAGAACTAAGGATTATCTCTATCCCAAGGCTTGGGATAGACATCCGCAACCTTGGGACAGATATCCGCAGCCTTGGGATATGTGTCCGCAGCCTGCGAACAAAGATTACCGCTTCATACGCAGCATATAGAAGAACAAGTACACTACCCCTACCGTCATCACAGCCACGGCACCGCTTTGTCCTACAGCATCACTTGCCAAGCCCATTGCTATCGGAAATACCGTACCGCCGAAGAGCCCCATAATCATCAAGCCGGAAACCTCGTTCTTCTTTTGTGGCATAGCAAGCAACGCCTGAGAGAAGATAACCGGAAAGATGTTCGAATTGCCGAAACCGATAAGGGCAATGCAAATGTATATCATTGTCTTTTCATGGAAAACGAACAACCCTACCATCGCAGCCAACATACATAACACGCTGATGCCGAAGAAGGTTCGGGGAGCCATCTTCTGAAGAATGAAGGCGCCGAGAAAGCAACCCGCCGTGCGGAAAATGAAGTAAAGGCTGGTGGCAAAGCCGGCATCGGCCAGCGTCATGCCCAGACGCTCCATCAGGATTTTGGGCGCTGTGGTATTCGTACCTACATCAATGCCCACATGGCACATGATGCCCAGGAAGCAGAGAAAGATAAACGGCTTGCCCAGCAGGGCGAGGCACTCCCCGAAGGTGGAAGGGCGTCCCTCTTCCTTTTCCTCGCGGATGGAAGTACCGCTCAGCCAGAGAATGGCAATCACCGCAATGACCATATAGACCGGGAACAGCACCCTCCAGCCCATGCCCAGAGACGGAATGGCCTGCGTAGCTCCCCACATGGCGATGTATGGAGCCAGAAACGAAGCAATGGCTTTTACAAACTGTCCGAAGGTGAGCGAACTTGCCAACCGCTCGCCGCTTACGATGTTGGAAAGCAACGGGTTGAGCGACGTTTGCATCAGCGCATTGCCGATGCCCAGCAATGAGAACGAGAGCAGCATCAGCACATAGCCGTCTCCGAAAACCGGGAGAAGCAAAGAGGCAAACGTGATGACAAGGCTGAGAAGCACCGTCTTCTTGCGTCCGATGCGGTTCATCAGCATACCCGTAGGTACGGAGAAGATGAGGAACCAGAAGAACACCAGAGACGGGAATATGTTAGCTTGCGAGTCGGTCAGGTTCAAGTCGGCCTTCACGTAGTTGGAGGCGATGCCCACCAAATCCACAAAGCCCATGGCGAAGAAGCAAAGCATGACCGGAAAGAGCTTTGCCAAAGAAGAATTCTTAGTATTTTCCATGCTGAAGATTATTATCTGTTATTTTAATCCGAGTTTGTACACAGTAAACGAGGTGACATTGCAGCTTCCACCTTTAGCATAGAAACTGATGCGGTTGTAAGGTTCCGACGGGAATACGAGATTTGTCATGGCAAAACGTCCGTCGTTGCCAAACGCTTCAATGCCCGACTTGTCTACGAACAAGCGGAGTTTCATTTCATTGCCACCCTCGACAGGAGCCACGGTCACTGCAGGGAAGTCCTTGCTGAACGTCACCTCGCCACTCTTGGTACGGTCCATGGTGAACGTTTTTTCCGCCAGGTTATAGTACATCTCCACCTCCTCGCCTTTCGAGTTAAAGAGCTGGAATCCTATCACATCCGCATCCTTGTTCTTTATGGTCATTTCGATTTCATACGTTCCGGAATTGTCATTCAGCAGTTTGTCCAGATTATACGTGCGGTCTACCTTGAAAGCACGCTTCTTGCTGCCTTTATCCCTCAGTTTCAGCAATTCGGGAGACGGGGTTACCTTTACATAGGTTTCACCCTCCGAGGTATAGAGCGAAAGGTCGCGCGGCACGGAGTTGGCACTGCGGTATTGACGGGTGGGCACATCGTTGGCATATTGCCAGTTGCTCATCCATGCCAATGCGATGGCACGTCCTGCAGGAGCATTGCTCCAAGTGACAGTTGCATAATGGTCTTTTCCCCAGTCCATCCATTTCGTCACTGCGGGAGACTCGTTCACGAATCTCTTTCCGTCAAATGTCCCCACGAAATATTGTGTGGCAGAGCCACCGAACGGTCCGCCCGGATTGAGGTTACAGACGAGTACCCACTTCTTCAGTTCCGTACCTTCAACCGGCAGTTCAAGCAGGTCGGGACACTCCCAGACTCCGCCGTGAGCACCTTGTCCTTCACCGAATTTGCTCTCCAGCGTCCAGCTCTTCAGGTCGGCAGAAGAGTATATTTCCATTTCCTGCCCTACGGCAAGAACCATAATCCATTTCTTGGTATCTTCGTGCCAGATGACTTTAGGGTCACGGAAGTCGCGCTGCGTGGAAGTCAGGATGGGATTTCGCGCATACTTCTTGAAGGTCTTTCCGTTGTCAAGGCTATAGGCCATGCTCTGCACTTGACGGTCGCTTGCCGATGTATAGAAGGCAATGACGGCACCGTCACCGAACCCGGCCGTATTATCCTTGTCGACAACACAAGAACCACTGAAAATTGTTCCCAACGCATCGGGCGAAATGGCATCTCCGTGATGCTCCCAAGTGACGAGGTCCGTACTGGTGGCATGTCCCCAATGCATGTTCCCCCACATGGAGCCGTAGGGATTATGCTGGTAGAACAAATGGTAGACCCCGTCTTTGTAGAACATTCCGTTAGGATCATTCATCCAACCGTAAGCCGGGCTGAAATGATACACCGGACGGTACTTCTCCCGGTTCGAAACATCGAATTCATCCGACAGTTTCATTTCTTCCCAGCATAAGGCCGAATCCGGAATAAGCTGGAAGTTGAAAGAGAGATGTTTATTATCGAAGCCGGTCAAATCGACCGGAACAAAATAGTCAACCTTATTGACTGCCAATCGCACGTTCATACTGCGTACAACATCATTGTCCGCTATCATATACAATTTTGCCTCCGGAGAAGCCTCTTCCACCGGCAGCAGCAAAAACTTCTTCTGCTCGTCAATTTGGACGATACTCTGTCCGTCACCCAGATGTTTAATCACGAAAGGAGGATTTATGGCCTGGCATGTGAAGACAGCCACGGTAGTTCCTAATATAAATACGGTAAGCGTCCTTCTGATTGTCCGCCAAAAGTCTTTTAAATGAATCATGTTTCTGTTGGTATTAAATTAATTATGTTTTTCTAGCATGCAAAGATACGCCACCAAGCAGCAGGAGACTATCTTTTTTGTTTCAAAGCATACTACAAATGTTACATTCCATCCTTAAAAAGGTATCTGTATGTCACTGGGGAACATACATAGAATTCAATTCATGAATTGTCAACTGTTTCAACTTTGTTTGTCCGCCTTCAACTGATATGGTGACAGAAGGAGTGTTTTTTTCAATCAGATGATAGAAAGCAGCAGACAGTGCTCCTTGATTGACGAAGATTTCTACAGAAGCAATATCCGACAATATATCCAATTCAATTCTTCCTTCATTGGGCTTTAGCACCATCTGCTTCAAGGTTTCCCCATTCTCTTTCTTAACAGTGAGTATCTGTTTGACAGAATCGTAAATCAAATTCAAACCATTAATATCAAAAGCCAATATCTGCGCATCAACACTATCTACAGCAAAACCCGTTTTCAGATAGAAGGCAGGAGTATTCAACTTTGTCGTGAAACAATTCTTTTCTTCAACTACCAGACTCTTCCAGATGTACTTTCTCCCATATAATAAAGCGAGTTCATTTACCGGCATACTTTTTAAGACATATCCTTTATCAACCCGATGTAATGTTAATTCACGCGGAAAGGACATTTGTTGATTGAAAGGCATATCCGGGAAATTACTTCCGTTCATCCATGCTATTTGTATTCTTCGGTCATCTGGTGCATTACTATATGTTTGAACCGCATAATAGTTTGTACCACTATCCATTTTTACAGGTTTCGTCTCAGGCCGAAAACGATATCCATCAAAACTCCCAACCAAATAGGTACTGTTCGCCCCGGTAAAGACCCATTTCCGGACAGTAGGTTCATTGGTTACGGACATTTCAAAAAAGTCGGGACACTCATCCGCCCCCTCTAATTTAAAACGGTCCGTTTCAGTCCAATCCATCAAATTGGGAGATGAAAAGATAGCATACTCCTGCTTATCCAAGTACAATACCATAATCCATCTGCCAGTCGGCGTATGCCACGTCACCTTAGGATCACGATTGTACCTGACCAACGTGGGAAGTACCGGATTACCGGAAAAAGTAACCCAATTACGCCCCTTATCCAAACTATATCCTATACTTTGTGAATGTTGCAAATGCCGGGTGTGATACCCGAATCCACCTGCCGAAGTATAAACAGCAACCAATACTGTATCTCCATTTTGTTGACACCCCAGCGTATTCTTTTTATCAACAACTACCGAACCGGAAAAAATAGGTCCCAACGAGTCCGGATGTAATACATCCCCCAACTCAGTCCAATGTGCCAAATCCCGGCTCACAGCATGCCCCCATGTCATATTACCCCAAATACAGCCATAGGGATTATGCTGATAAAACAGATGCCACTCCCCTTCATGCCAAACCAGACCATTCGGATCATTCAGCCATCCCCGGCGAGAAGTAAAATGTACTTTAGGACGTAACGGTTCTTTATAAAACAAGTTCTCTTCCTTAGGAGTTTCAGAACAAAAGCATTGATTCAAAGCTTGCTCTACATTAGGACTCTTACTCGCCTCTATCCGTAATTCTTGCCCAATCCAATCCTTGACCTCCAATGTAACCCAATAATCAGGTTCATCGCCGCCAAGCTCCACTTCCATATTACGTACCATTTTATCACCAATCCATATATCCATCTGTTCTATAACCGCTCCCATCTTTACCGGAATATTCAAATAACGGTGAGTTACCAACATTCTTTTCGCAAAAATTTCTTTTTCCAATTTGGTATCAGACTGGTAGAAACAGTCGGCATTGATAAATCCCCAGCCCTCTTTTGATTGGTCCACTAAAACAATCCGGGCACTTTTTCCCATATATTCAGCAACATCCCAAGACTCATATTCCATGACACGTCTATTATACCCCGTACTTCTTTTCACCTCCTTTCCATCAATCCAAAGGGCTACATACTCCCGCTGATAATCAACACCCCCACCTATCAGAAAATTAACATATCTGCGTTCTATCCTGAAAAGAGGTGACTTCAATACACCGGTACCGGCATCTCCATTGACAAAGCTAGAAGCCATCCGATTTCCTTCAAACCTATTATCCCCCCATATTGACAAACGTTCCATAGAAACTGGTGAATTGCCAAAAGCATTTCCTTCCAATATCCAGTTTCCAAAAGTATCTCCTTCAAAATTATCTATCAGTAAATCATCCGGACGTAGTGCCATGTGAATATTTTGTGCCTGCATACTACAAACAGTAGCCAGTAGTAAAAGTATCAGTATCCTCTCTTTCATAATATCATTGTTTTTTCATAAGTTGTATAGCATCTAATCCAAACAAATTCTTCTCCTCAACAGCTTTTGGGTTAGCTCCTGACAAAGATATTTTCAAAGTCAATGCTCCACGCACCGGACTATAGCATCCTAAAGAAATAGGGTCAGAAAGAGTAACTTTTGTATCATATCCATCCCACTTTATATGTGTATCTTGTCCATTTACGGAAAAAGAAACTATGCCATAATCAGGAGCTTTCGTGGCATACACCACCAGTTGATAAGGACAGTCTTCCAATTGATTGAACTCAAACTCTACAGAATCACCCGGTTTTCCACCAATACACAAGAGTTGGGTTCCTCCACTCCATTGCCCGTCAACGAAACCAAGCATACTCTGCTTGTCAAAATGAATGGATGGAGAAGAGGCTATTGGAGTTGTTTCCTCAAATTCTATGCTATTTTCTCTTCGATATTTAGATAAATCGCCGGGAACGGGTAGCAAGTCTTGGGCTGCTTCCTCAAGTCCTGAAGTATCAACAGCTTTCGCTCCCATATCTCCATACCAGTAAACGGTAGTTGCATAATCTACAGTTCCCCTTACCCAACTCAACAATTCAATGTCGAAACGCAATAATGAAGAAAACGGTATACCGTCCAAATTCCTTGTACGGAAGAATGTATTATAACCGTGAGAACTCGCCTGGTCGGCACGGGGTGCGCCACCAAAAGGCGTTTGGAATATTACGACCGGAGCCCACGAACTATTGTAGTAATCTTCTGTTCCGGTACCGAAATGCGATGGAAAAACATCATCATCTACCCATATCTTTTCATCCCCTTCTCCGTACCAGGCACGCGAATGGTTATACAGAGTCAGGACATCCCCTTTGTATATGCCTCGTCCGGTCAATGTGGCAAAGTTCCACTCCCGGCAATTTGCATCATCATCCGGACGCTCATAAACCGGAAGTCCGGTCTGCTGGCGCCAGGAAGCATGGAAATAGAGGGAACGCCCTCCCCATGGCAAAGGTGCCGTTCCCACTTCCATACTCACGTCTGCAGTGTGTGCGGAGATATTTTGTAACAATAGTCTGCCTTCTGTCTTGTAGGGCATCAGCCAGCGGCTCACCACCTTGCCTTGTCCGTCTGCAGACAAGAACCAGCTATCAACAGCCGGAGCACCCATACCCCCTCCCGAATAATCCGAAAGAGGAACCCAAACCGTAGACCGGCCGTCAAAATCAGCCTTAAATATAAGATTGCGCATCAGTTGGGCATAAGCCGTAGAATCTGCATTCGCGAGCTGGAAACTGATTTCATAAACCGCATTTTCCCCTTGCGGCAGGTCAATCCACAAAGAATCGCCCGGCTGGAGCACCTGCCGCTTCTTGTCCACCTGCAAACCGGAACGGGATGCAGGATGCAGCAAGGCATCATCTACCTCTGAAATCTTTTTACCGACGCGGGCTACGGATGCCGCAGAGAAGGTTTCCACAGAAGTTCCTTCGGGATACTTGCGATAATTGATGTGATAGTATTTGGGAGTAGGCGCAATGCCCGGTTCGTCTTCAAATGTAATTTTACAACTCCGGGCAAAAGGGATGGGCAGGAAAAGAGTATTGCCGCCTTTCCCGTCCGGAGTATAGCTGGTGTGGGGTTGAAGCAGTCCCCTACCCAACCTGGGTATTCCGAAACGCATCAAATCATAGGCAGGAACTATCCATCCGGGAGTACTTTCGCCATCAAAATAAAATCTCCAAGTCCCACGCTTGTCAACTGTGGTTATCCAGATACGGGTAATAGCTCCAGGGCCCTTTTCATCGAACATCACACGTTCCACTCTCCCATCAACCGTATCCGTACAGACAATGCCATAGCCATCATTGTTGGCAAACCATCCCGGCGAATCGGGAGACACGGAGGAGCGGTCATAACTGCTGACTTGCAGACAACGATATGGCACCAGCGGATAACGTGCGGATTCTTCTACAGATATCATTTCATCCAGCAAAGAGTCCAAAGTCACTTGTGCCGTATCCTTCACACAAGAGGCCATCAAAGGCAAAAGCAGCAATGCAAACAATAAATTCCTCATCTCCATATTGATTTAAGCATCCAGGCATCCAACTCCATCTTCGTCCCCTTCTTCTGCGCAAAAAGTTCGATACCGGTTTGAGCCTCGCCCGGATAGGTTAATAATGTGAATACATCCTTCCCGTCATTGGCAAAGATTTCAATACTCGATTTGTCTACAAATATATGCAAACGTATCTTATTATCTACCGGTTCCACCCTGGCATATGCCATACGGCTGAATTTAGGAATCTGCACATCGGAGCAATGGGTGCGGTCAATCACCAGATTATGTGAATCCGTATCATAGCTGACCACCACTTTGCGCCCTTCACCCACACACAAATTCAAGCCAAAGGTGTTGGATACGTCAGTAGAAAACGAAGCATCGAGTTCGTAGACATTCTCATCGGGAACAAAGCCGGGTAACCTCTGTGTTCCCACCGATAAAGCACGTTTCACCGATGCAGGCTTATGGCGAAGTGTTTGCAACTGTTCCACCGGTTTCTGCACCAGCCTCACGCCTTCCTTGTATGTCTTCAGTTCCAGATTACGGGGAATGGACCAGAAGCCCTTCCCATACTTCGATGGAGCTACCGGTGCATAGTCCCAGGTTGCAACCCAGCCCATCGAAATTTTGGAATCCAACGTTCCGTCAAAATCCTGAAATGTGCGGGATGCATAAAAGTCCAGCCCTTTGTCCACATATAGAGGCTCTGCAGGATGGTTCTCCATCAGCTTAAAAGAAGTGCCGTCGAAGTCTCCTATAAAATATTGTTCTTGCGCCCAGTTTACAGATACGACCATCACCCACCTTTTCTTGTCAGAATCCCCGTCAACCGGCAACTGGAATAAATCCGGGCACTCCCAAGACTTTTCACTGTCACCGGCAGGGCCAAAATCACTGGTCCAAGTCCAGCTCTTCAAATCAGGAGAGGTATAAAACTTTATTTTCTTCTCCAGGGCCTTGGCTACAACCATCACCCATTTTTGGGTCGGCTCGTGCCAGAAGACGGTAGGGTCCCTGAATTCCGTACTCCAAAGGTCCAGAACCGGGTTACCTTCATAATAATGAAATGTCTTTCCGTCATGACTGAAAGAGATGCCCTGCGCCTGTTTCTTGGAGTCCTTCTCAAAAACGGTGTAAGCCGCCACATAAGCCCCCTTGCCGAAGCCGGCCGTGTTGTTCTTGTCTATGACCGCAGAACCGGTGAAGTAACTGATATTGTCATCCGTTCCGGTCATGGCATAAGGGGTTATCTGTTGGTAATGTACCAAATCTGTAGATTCGACTTTGCCCCACCAGTACATATGATATTTACCCTGATAGTACATGAATCCCGAGGGATCACCAATCCATCCCTTCTCCGGACTGAAATGATACTGAGGACGATACGGCTCTTTGTATAAACTGTCTGAATTCATTTGTGCACCGGCAGACAATGTTCCTGCCAATAAAAGTGCACCCAATATAGCTGGTATCTTCATTTTCTGTATTTTCATTAAAAGTTCATCTTTACCTTTACATCTTTCAGTTTCCAAACTTCGGCAGCAACTTCCGTTGTTTTTCCATCAGAGAATAGCTCCAATAGCGTACTATTTTCTTTCAAAGGGAAGATTCTTGTAGTGAACGCATCTTCGTTATTAATAAATCCTTCCACTACAGAACCGTCAATAAACAAACGAATCTCCACCGGTTTAGCAGTATCCAACCGATAATGATCCTTACGAATCTTCAAAGGAATGTGTGCACGCAAGGAAGAATGCGTCTGGTCCACAATAAGTTCCTCCTTCTCCACATCATAATAAATCAGGCTATATTCGCTATTATCCGGATTCTTACACAATGTAAATCCAAACCGTTTTGCGTCACCGGGATAAAAAGTCGCCTTGACTTCAAGCTGATGTTCCCTTCTGCTCACAATGCACGGTTTCGCAGCAGTCAATGCCTGTCTGGAATAAACCGTCGGTTGTTCACGCAATTGTTTCATCACGGGATGGGGTGTTTGGCATAGTTTCCCATCTTTCAGCTGCCATCTTCTGGGCATACTGTAGAGATGTGCCCATCCTTGTTCATAAGTGGCCTCCCCTCCTATTTCATCGGGTATAATGGCAATGGCAGCAACATCCCCTTCCGGAGTCTCAACAACAGAGGGGGACAGCAAGCGATTGATGACCTCCAGATTTTGAGGGACTGGGTTGTCCGGTATAAACTTTTCATTCTTGAAATCTCCTATCCAATACTGGCAACGCGCAGGTATGCCTTTATGAGGAACCCTATTCACCAAAAGAACATATTTGCCGCCCATCTTCTTAAAGACCGGCATTTCCCAGAAAATACCGGAGTCATCCACTTCCGGACTGCCCTCAAACAGCAAATGTACAAAATCCCATCTCTTCAAGTCCGCCGATTTATAAAGCAGCAAAGCCCCGTGGGGTGTATCGGTCTGCTCAATGCCGAAACCGATAATCATATACCAGACATCACCCTCTTTCCAAACATACTGGTCACGCATGTCCGTACGGGTATATCCGGCAGGCTTCTCGGCAATAACCGGATTACCCGCATATTTCTCCCATTCTATCAACGCAGTATCTTTTGGAAAAGCAATACCCACTCCCATCTTGTCTCCACCGGCTGTGTATATCAGCTGGGGGATACCGTCATCATTGATAACAGCATGCCCGGACCATATTCCATTCTTGTCATAAGCAGCATCAGGAGTCAAAGCCGGCTTTTCCTCCGTCCAATGAAGCATATCGGGACTGCTGAAATGTCCCCAATTTATCTGTCCCAGGAAGATTGCAGAAGCATTCTTCTGATTGAATATATGATATTTACCTTTATAAAGAAGTAAACCATGCGTCTCATTCGTCCAGTTGGCAGCCGGCAACAGATGATAGCGAGGACGGTTGAAGTCCTTCGCAAAACGGGTTTCCGGAATAGCCAAAACCGGAGTCTTCTTCAATCCTAAGGCAATCTCGTCTCTCCATGCAGACGAATCATCGGAAAAGGGAGTGAGGCTTATCCCGTCAATCAACCCGTTTATAGCCGTAACATCGTACATCCAAACCTTCTTTTCCCTGAAATCCTTACCTACCCGAAACATCATTTCACCATCCTGCAAGTTCCGGGGCCATACCTCTGCACTCATCCTCTGTCCATTCAGGCAAACCGATTCATTACTCAAATCAAGGACCACATGCAGCCACTTGAAACGGTCGACTTTTGTCTTTAATGAACAGTAAGAGTATGAGCCATTCTGCCCCATTCCCAACAGCAGCTCACCATAACGGTCTACACATACCGCTACAGATGTTCCTGCCATGTCTCTGATTCCCATAAAGGCAGCAGTATCCGTCGGATAAGATTCCAGAGCAAACCATCCGGACAACGACGAAACATCTCCTTCCGTGGTTGTATCCATCCAAGTGGAATACCCGTCTGTACGAAGGGCTTTACCTTCGACTCCGGTAACAAATTCTGGTATTTCCTTTATAGTGTACAAATTCAACAATGACTTACCGTCACAGGAAAGTAAGGGGTCCTGCCCGTCAAACGACCATGTTTTTTGAGCAAAAGCTGCATTCAAAGAAAGCAATAGACAGCCTAATATAGAATAAGCAAAGTTTTTCATAATAAAAGATTGTTTAAAGGAAAAGAGGGAAACAAACGTTTCCCCTCCCTTACGTTTTTATTTCAAAATATAATTAGTTGAACGGAGCATAACCGGGATTCTGTACATACTTGCCTCCAGAAAATCCGTATTGATTGTTCGGAACCGGATAATACTCATCCTTTCCACCCGTAAAGTGCGCATTGGCATAATAAATGCGATTGTCCGACTCCGCGGTAATGTAGTTGTTCATGGTTGTTTCCACTATGCCCCAACGGACTAGGTCGAAGAAACGTTCACCTTCCAAAGCCTTCTCCAGACGTGTTTCCCAACGGAGGGCCTGACGGGCATAATCCTGATTCCAGACATCAGCAGGATAAGGATTGACAAGGTAGTTGGCCGCATATTTGGAATGGTCGTTGAAATCCTTTACATAGGCGCTGTTCCGGGCACGATTGCGTATCTGATTAATCAAATCACGGGCAGTTTCGAGTCCATTGCCTTCATTGAGTTCAATAAGAGCCTCAGCTTTCCAAAGAAGAATATCCGCGTAACGTATAATCTGCCAGTTCAACTGTGAAGCCCCCCAAGGCCAGCCATTAAACATATCACTACTTTCCGGAGAAACCCAGAAGCGCTTCGCGCAATTATAGCCATAAGTATCCTTATCACGCACCCATCCCTCACACGGCTTGTCCGGATAAGTTTTCCAAGTTATAGTAGGACGGCCCACAACAAAATCGAGACGCGGGTCTACATTGGGAGTCGTGTTTTGTAAAGTATAAACCCCATTGTTCAATACCGCCCAACTATAATCAGACTTTGACTGATAATTAAAATCGGGCAGACCGTTTGCATCTGTCTGGTAAGCATTTATCAGATCTTGACTGGGCAGGAAGAAACCGTCACCTCCGTAAGGGCTGCCTCCACCCGGAGAATTCAACAGATTGCTCCAGTTGATGCGGCCGGCACTTTCGGTACCGTCATTCATGGAATATTGAATGGCAAAAACAGATTCTTTACCGTTTTCATTAGTTACTAAATCCAATCCCTGGAAATCGTCAAGCAAACCGTAACGGTTGCTGGCAGTCACTTGGTCGCAAAGCGAAACGACTTCCCTCAGCAGCTCTTTATTGATGGAAGTTACGGCATGCGTAATCTCATCTTGCTGATACGCCTGGTACAGCTTGATTTTAGCCGCATACGCCAGTGCTATGTATTTATGAATACGCCCTACCTCCGGCTGTGATGCAGGAAGCTGTTCGGCGGCATCAAGCATCTCCTTGGCCAGCATACTCAGAATCTCGTCACGGGTAAACTCATTGTTCGGAATATCCGGATATTGGGAAATCTCAACGTTCTCATCAAAATAAGGTATCTTGTTGAAAAGGCGGCTTAATTCAAAATAATAATGGGCACGAAGCACTTTCATCTCCGCAATGCGGGATACACGTCCGTTTACCTGCTCATCTGTTGCAGCATTCAGTACGCGCAATGCAGAGTTACAACGCTGTACACTGCAATATAGATGATACCACTTGCTGTCCAAGAATCCATTGGTTGCATCCATATCAAATGTCTCCATACGGTGCACTTCATTAAGGTCACCGACACCACCACCGCCTTTATAGGCATTATCCGAACGCACCTCACCATAAGTCCAATTGGAAGTAGGATGACACCATACACTCCAGCTCTGTCCCTCGGGACCACCCAAAGCTGCATACGCGGCATTCACCAAAAGGTCGGCACCTTCTGTAGAAGTCATAATATCTTCGTTCAAGCTACCCTGGGGCTTCAAATCCAGGAAACGGTCTTCATTACAGCTTGCAGTCATCAGCGCTACTGCGCCAAGCATATATAAATGTTTCAATTTCATAATAGTATAGTTTTAAAGTTTAGAAACCAAATGATAATCCCAAAGAGAACGTACGGGGCAACGGATAAGGATAGCCCAGACCTTCAGGGTCGGCACCCGTATAACCGGTAATCGTAAACAAATTCTGAGCCTGGAAATAAATGCGCGCATGACGCATCTTCATCTTGTCGAGAGCTGCTTTAGGAAGCGTGTAACCCAATGTCAGGCTTTTCAGCTTGATATACGAACCATTTTCAATATAGAACTCAGAAACTTCGTGCTCATTGTTGCTGTTAAGGGTGGTCAAAGCAGGTACACTGCTATTGTAAACACCCGTCTTTTCAAAGTTCTCGTAAGCATGCATGGCATCGAGCAGGCGGGTAGAGTGATTACCGGTCCAGCACTGGAACAAATCCGTATAATATTTGGAGTTGTTATAGGCATCACGAATCATACCGTTGAAGAACATGCTGAGGTCAAAGCCTTTCCAAGATGCCCCAAGATTCAGACCTGCAATCACTTTCGGATTGTCAGACCCCAACCATACACGGTCGTTCGTATCAATCGTACCGTTACCATCAGCATCCACGTATTTAATACGTCCTACTCCGGGAGCGCCAAACTGTACATTATATTTGGATTTATACTCATCCACCTCCTGCTGGGTACGGAACACTCCATCTGTCTTGAAGCCCATCCATGAACCGAACGGTTGACCAACCAAGGTCTTGTCAACACCATTACCGCCACCATAAGTATAGTAAATTTCTTCCGACAGCTCTGTCACTTCATTCTTGTAATATGAAAGGTTAAATGCTACATTATACTGGAAATCCTTCACCTTATCATTCCAGGTCAATGCCATCTCGAAACCTTTATTGTTCATCGTACCACCATTATACCAGCAGTAACCACCCTCGCCAATGACAGCAATATACGGTTTCTCCACAAGCATATCACTTGTCTTCTTATCAAAATAATCGAGAGAAGCACTCAGACGTCCATTCAGGAAAGCGGCGTCCACACCAATATTGAGTTGTCTTGTACTCTCCCACTTCAAATCGGGATTGGTAGACCTCACTTTGTAACCACCGGGAGCCAAAGTCGTTCCATCACCGTTCATGTTGTAGCTTGCATCCTTCAGACTAATCAAGTATTTAGTATAGGGGGCCTCATTATCAATAATATCGTTACCATTGATACCCCATGAAGCACGTAGTTTCAAATCTGCCAACCAATTCTTGGTCGCTTCCATAAACTTCTCACTTGAAATGCGCCAGCCTGCCGACACTGAAGGGAAGTAATCCACATTATTACCCTTTGCCAAGCGGGAAGAAGCATCACGGCGTACTGTAACAGAAGCCAGATACCGTCCTTCATAATCATAGTTCACTTTACCAAAGTAAGATACCATGCCATAATTGGAAGCACCGGCACCTACATTCTTACCGGCAGTCACACCGTCGAGATAAATATAATCTTCATCTTCTACAGCCAGTCCCGTACCATAACCGAACATGGATTCCGAATGGTTCTTCTTGGCTTCTGTACCAAGAAGTGCAGTCAGATTGTTCTTTCCAAAAGCTTTGCTATAAGTCACGGTATTGGTCCATACCCAATCCAGTCTTTTGTTGGATGATTGAGTCAGCTTATTGACCTCATCGCGTGCCCATGCCGGCTCAAAAGTTTTGTTGGTTTCATCATAATAATTCATACCGAAATTGGTTTTCAGCACCAGGTTCTTAATCGGTTCAATTTCAAGGAATGCATTACCAAAGATACGCCAATAATCATGTTTGTTCTGTTTTTCATTCTCCAACAAACGTGCCATATTGGGGGCATCACCCAAAACATCATTGATGGCATCGTTATAATTGCCATTCTCATCATAAACCGTCTTGGCAGGATGCTGTTTGATGGCATTCTCATCTACACCGGCCGGACTGAGGGTCTGTGTCCAACGATTGATAGCAACGTTCTCGCCGATGCGCAAGCGATTGTCAAGATAATGATAGTTAGAACTGATGCGGGTATTGATACGCTGGAAATTCGTATTCTCTACCAGACCGTCATGGTCGAGATAGTTCAACGCTAACGAGAAGGCACCATTGTCAGAGCCCTTTGAAAGTGTCGCACTGTAATTCTGCATCAAGGCAGTGCGATAAACCACATCGCGCCAATCCGTATCAACGGCATGTACTTTAGCTCCATTCAGGCCGATATAGTCCTGAAGTTGGGGAGTTGCACCATTACCATATATTTCGCTACTTGGCGTAGCTCCATTATTGGCATACTTATAAGCCGACCAATAAACCTGGCCCCACTCATCTGCATTCAACATATCAAAACCACATTGATAGGTCTGCAAAGTCAACGACATATCAAAATCCACACGGGTCTCCCCTTTCTTGGCACGCTTGGTAGTAATGATAATCACACCATTGGCAGCCTGTGCACCATAAATAGAAGCGGAAGCGGCATCCTTCAATACCTGAATGGATTCTACATCATTGGAAGAAAGGATAGACGAGATGTTCTCACGGGTCATCACACCGTCAATGACATAAAGCGGGGAATTGGCATCATTTCGGAAAGATGACTTACCACGGACCAATGTAGAAGTATTTCCACCGCCCGGTGTGCCGTCAGTCGTAATGTTCATACCGGCAACACGTCCCTGCAAGCTCGACAACACATTTCCCGTAGGAATATCTGCTACATCCTTCATCTTGACCACAGCCACCGAACCGGTCAAACTGGCCTTCTTCTCGGACATATAGCCGGTCACCACTACTTCATCAATCAACTGGGAATCTTCCGTCAACTCAATGCGTAAAGTGGGCTGTGCCTTTACTGTAACGGTTTTATATCCTATATAGGATACGGACAATGTGGCACCGGAAGTTACAGACAGCGTGAAATTTCCATCAATATCCGTAATTGTTCCATTGCTGTTGGAACCTACTTCCATGACAGAAGCACCGATAATGGATTCACCACTCGATTTTTCAACGACAGTACCTTTTACCTGGACTTGCTGGGCAAAGGAAGAGATGCCCGCAAAGAGAAGCACAATTAGTGTGCAAAGCCTGAGACTAATGCTTTTCAACATATCTATCAATTTAAAGTTAATAATAAACCAATTCTGCAATTGAGTTTTGTGTCAGCAAAATTAAGCGAAACCAGGATTTGCACCTATAACAAATGTTACGAAAGGTGGTATTTTTGATACATCCCCTTTCTAAAGGTATTCTACGCGTGTTTTTTGCTAAATAAACTTTAGCTTTAGCAGCAAATTAATAGAAAAGAATGAAAACAATATGGGAGCAGATGCTAATTGTACCAGCTCTCATAGTATACTCTCTCAGAATCAAAAACGAAAAGCAAACTGTTCCGCACACCGGTATCCTTCTTCATAAAGCTCCGTCAGCTTCTTGATGTCACGCTCGATGCGGTCTACCACTACCGGCTTTTGTGGACGGATCACAACGATTTCCCCGGCGGCTTCCATCCGTTCCACCTGCTCCAACTGTTGATTATAGACAATGCTGCGGCGGTTGATGGCTTCACGCAATAGCGGATATTTCTTATATATAAAAGGTGGAACCTTCGTTCCCTGAATTTCCTTACGGTACCCATGATTGCGCGTCAACACCACCACATTATTGGTAAATCCATCCTGACGGGCACGCATCAAAGGGATACTGTCCACAATACCTCCATCCAGCATCGGGATGTTGTCCACGTAGGTAATGGGACAGACAAACGGCAGACTGCTCGAAGCACGCACAATATCAATGACGCGCTCTTTACTCCGCTTCTCCTCAAAATAGTTCGCTTCGCCCGTCTCGCAGTTGGTAGTTACCATCACATAGCGTTCGGGACAATGAAAGTATGCCTCGTAGTCGTAGGGAAGTATGTGTTCCGGAAACTCCTGGAACAACAAGTCGAAATCCATGATATTCCGCTTCTTCAACAGATACTTCAATCCGATGTAATTGTATTTTTCCAGCAAGTCGATATTGCTGTACTTGGCACGCCCGCGCTGACCGGACATATAGGAAAGTCCGTTGCAGGCTCCGGCACTGACGCCGATGGTATAGGGAAAGCGAATGCCACGATCCATAAAGCTGTCGAGCACACCGCAAGTGAAGACGCCGCGCATACCGCCGCCCTCCAAAACAAGACCGCTATGGTCGTCGATACGTATTATTTTCTCCATAAGTGTCAGAATTAACGCTCCAAAGATAGCTTTTGTTTACGATATTCTATCTATATTTGCAGTTGCAACTATAAATCTATAACATTTTAATTATGATGAAGAAATCAATACTGATGGCTGCATTGGGTTTATTAAGTTTAAACACAATAGCACAAGACACTCCGAAAGAGGAAGGTTTCATTTTTACAACCGTAAAAGAAAATCCTATCACTTCTGTTAAGAACCAAAACCGTGCCGGTACATGCTGGTGCTATTCCGGACTGGCATTCATCGAATCCGAACTGCTCCGCATGGGCAAAGGCGAATACGACTTTTCTGAAATGTTTATCGTACACAACACCTATCTGGACCGTGCCGACAAGGCAGTGCGTACACATGGTGACGTTTCGTTCTCACAAGGCGGTTCGTTCTACGATGTAATTTATGGTATGAAAACTTTCGGTCTGGTGCCCGAAGAGGAAATGCGTCCGGGCGTTATGTATGGCGACACGCTGAGCAACCACACCGAATTGACAGCCGTATCTGATGCCGTAGTGGCAGCCATTGCCAAGGGAAGACACCGTAGCCTGCAAGCAGACAAGGAAAATAACCCGCTTTGGAAGAAGGCCATCACTGCCATCCACGACATCTATCTGGGCGAACGTCCCGAGAAGTTCACCTACAAAGGCAAGGAATATACTCCGAAGTCTTTCTATGAATCTACCGGACTGAATGCAGATGACTATATCTCACTGACTTCCTATACCCACCATCCCTTCTACCAGCCGTTCGTCCTGGAAATACAAGACAACTGGCGTTGGGCTTCTTCCTACAACTTGCCTATCGACGAGTTGATGGAAGTGTTTGACAACGCTATCAATAAGGGTTACACCATTGCATGGGGTAGTGACGTAAGCGAACAAGGCTTCACACGCGACGGTATAGCCGTAATGCCCGATGCAGAAAAGGTGCAAGAACTGAGCGGTTCTGACATGGCACACTGGCTGAAAATGAAACCCGAAGAAAAGAAACTGAACAGCAAGCCTCAACCGCAGAAGTGGTGCACACAAGAAGAGCGCCAGCTGGCATACGACAACTGGGAAACTACTGACGACCACGGTATGCTGATTTACGGTATAGCCAAAGACCAGGAAGGCAACGAATACTATATGGTAAAGAACTCTTGGGGTGAAGCCGGAAAGTACAAAGGACTGTGGTATGCTTCCAAAGCTTTCGTGCGCTATAAAACAATGAACATCATTGTGCACAAGGATGCACTACCTAAGGATATTGCCAAGAAACTGGGTATTAAATAAATAAAAGAAGGAGATGCATCAAACTGCATCTCCTTTTTCAATTCTTAACAAATCCTACAGATATCTTCCACAATCTGCGGAACCGTCAACCGGTTCTTCTTCAACTGTTCCTCCACATCGTAACGGTCGATAAACTCTTTCTTCACACCATAGTTCAGTACCTTCATATCCGACGGACCGTAGTAACGGGCAATCTTCTCGCCAAAGCCACCGTCCAGCACTCCGTCCTCAAGAGTAATGACCAGTGTATGGTCGCGCTTCAGGTCATCGAGCAAAGCCTCGTCCACACCCGTGATGTAGCGAGGATTGACAAGCGTGGCATCCACTCCTTTCTCTTCCTTCAACCGGGCAGCCACGGCTTCGCCCAACTGATAGAAAGAGCCCAGTCCCAATATGGCGACCTTCTCTCCACGATGGGACACCTCATAACGGTTCAGCGTCTTGCCGTAATCCTTCTCCGGTTCTACATTCCTGCGGACAACCCCATTGGCCGGCACGCGAATGGCAACCGGATGTTCCGTTTGACGGATGCCCCACTCCAGCATTGCCATATACTCCTCACGACAAGTAGGTGCCAGATAAACCATATTCGGAATATTGCCGATAACCGGAATATCGAAAAGACAAAGATGGGTAACGTCATTCATACTCGACAAGCTTCCCCAGAAGACAAGAATCAGTGCAGGATTATTGTTGATGCAAAGATCCTGGGACAACTGGTCGTAGGCGCGCTGGATAAAGGTGCTGTAAACCCCGAATACCGGTTTTCCACCTCCGGCAGCAATGGCAGAAGCCATGGCAACAGCCTGCTCTTCGGCAATGCCCATATCGATGAACTGCCGCCCTGCCTCCTTGCGGCGCTCCGGTGTAAAGCCAAATACCGTAGGTGTACCTGCGGTGATGCCCACCACAGTCGGGTCTTTCTTCATCTCCTGCAACAAATAACCGGCGGTAAGGTCGGCATAGTCTTCACCCTCTCCAGACTCACCGGTCAGATTGCCGGTTTCAAGGTCGAACGGAACACTGTAATGGAAACGTTCTTTTTGCTCTTCCGCCAATTTGTATCCCTTACCTTTCAAGGTATTGATATGTACCACAACCGGATGCTTCTTGTCCTTCACTTCACGGAAAGCCTCTATCAATTGCTCCACGTCATTGCCATCCTTCACATAGAGATAATCATATCCCATTGCCTTAAAATAGTTGCAGGGAGCCTGCCCCTCCGTTTCGCGTAACTGTTGCAGATTGCGGTATAGCCCGCCATGATTCTCGGCAATGGACATCTGGTTATCGTTGACAATGACGATGAAGTTCGTGCCCAGTTCGGCACCTACATTCAATCCTTCGAAGGCTTCGCCACCACTTAGCGAGCCATCGCCGATGACGGCAATCACATTACCCGCCTCCCCCTTCAGGTCACGCGCCTTGGCAAGTCCGCTTGCCAGACTGACGGAGGTAGAGGTATGCCCAATGACGAAGAAGTCGTGCTCGCTTTCCGACGGTTCGGAATATCCGGAGACTTCGTCATACTCGTCCGCATTCATAAACGCTGCCCGGCGGCCTGTCAATATCTTATGGGTATAACTTTGGTGAGACACGTCATAGACTATCTTGTCCGTTGGTGAATCGAACACGTAATGCAGGGCTATGGTGGCTTCTACCATTCCCAGGTTGGGACCTACGTGTCCTCCGTGGGAGCTTAACTTGTTTAACAACACCTGGCGGATTTCTCCACCCAATCCGTTCATTTCGCTGACTGATAACTTTTTCACGTCAGCAGGGGAATTTACTTTTTCAATATACATATTCTATAATAACATTTAAGTAGCAATGCTTGTTTATCCGATGCTGCCCGTTATGCAGACCTCATCCAGACGCTGCAAAAGTACAGAGGAAACGGGAACGGAAAGGTAGATAAATTACCGGTTTTATTACCTTTTTTACAGATATAGAGCCAACTGATATTTGCGCAAAATCCCTCAACTTGTGCATTTTTCACCCCATTTTCTTGTCAAACCCAACTCTTTCCGTAAATTTGCAGGCTGATAATGAGTTAACCGGCCAATTTCAGTAGCAGGATTCTACTACTCCTATTCCCGGTACTGACATACAAAGAAATACTAATACTAATAATTAATAGCATGAGTTTGAAAATTGTTGTATTGGCAAAACAAGTTCCCGACACACGCAACGTTGGGAAAGATGCCATGAAAGCCGA
>OJNX01000706.1_pt1 | contig 21313 bp, 7 predicted proteins | sample 1598021 | NCBI WGS metagenome assembly OJNX01 (sample SAMN01915227, study PRJEB22387) | human gut metagenome | isolation source: stool | host: Homo sapiens | place: USA | reverse complement strand
CAGACACTGGTGTTTTCTTACATCGGTTATCAATCACAGGAAATCAAGGTAGGTACTTCTTCCGTCATCAATGTGGTGCTGAAGGAGGACACGGAAATGTTGGATGAAGTGGTTGTAGTGGGCTATGGTGTCCAGAAGAAGAAATTGGTGACGGGTGCCACTGTTCAGGTGAAGGGTGACGAAATAGCCAAGATGAATACAACCAATCCCTTGCAGGCTATGCAGGGACAGACACCGGGTGTAAGTATTGCTTCGACTTCCGGTCAACCGGGTGCTGACATGAAAGTGAGTATCCGTGGTCTTGGTACCGTGGGAAATAGTGCTCCTCTTTATCTGATTGATGGTGTGGGTGGTGATATTTCTACTTTGAATCCTGCCGATATTGAAAGTATAGATGTACTGAAAGATGCGGCTAGTGCGGCTATCTACGGTTCGGCCGGTGCTAATGGTGTAGTGCTTATTACTACCAAGCAAGGGCGCGAAGGTAAAGCGCAGATTAGTTTCGATGCTTATTATGGAATACAGAATGTAGCTCGTAAGGCTAATATGCTGAATGCAAAAGAGTATATGGCCATTATGGATGAGCAGGCTTTGAATAGCGGACTTTCGGCTTACGATTGGAGCCAATACCAGTCTATTTACGATGCCAATGGCAATGTGTATGATACGGATTGGGTAGATACTATGTTCAAAGATAATGCCACAACGGAGAGCTATACGCTGGGTGTCACTGGTGGAAGCGCAACTTCCACTTATGCCCTTTCGTTAGGATATATGAGTCAGGAAGGTATTGTCGGCGGTTCGGATGTGTCTAACTATTCGCGTTACAATTTCCGTGTGAACAGCGAGCACAAACTTTTCAAGGATATTTTGAAAGTGGGCGAGCAGGTGAGTTTTGTATATAAGATGAATAACGGTATCAGTGTAGGCAACCAATATAATAATACCTTACGCGGTGCATTCGGAACATCGCCTATCGCTCCTGTCTATAGCGATAATAATCTTTATGATTCGCCTTACAATGACACCAGTACCAGTGACTGGAATAAAGGTGATGGAAACCCTTATGGTTTAATGATGACCGACAGCAACAATGAGAACAAAACGGCTACTTTTTCCGGTAATGTTTATGCTGAATTGCAGCCTGTCAAGAATTTGAAGATAAAGTCTGTATTCGGTGTGGTTTATGGTTCCAGCGAATACCGTAGTTTCAAGCCTCTCTACAAGTTCAGCCAATATATATATAATGAAGAACGTACTACCGTATCTCAAAATGCCAATCACTCTTTGGGTATGACATGGACCAATACGGCTTCTTATGACTGGACTATGGGAGAACATTCGTTCAACGCCTTGCTGGGTATGGAAGCCTATCGTTACGAGGGCACTTATATCGAAGCTAAAAATGGTATGTTGAAAGAAGGTTTTGATGATTGGGAGCATGCTTTTGTGGGCAACGGAACGGCCTCCGATTCGACCAACGGCTTGGGTGCCAGTGGCAATCCGCATACCGAGAGCCGCAAGGTGTCCTATTTCGGCCGATTGGGTTGGAACTGGAAAGAAACTTATATGGTCAATGCTACTTTGCGTGCAGACGGTTCGAGCAACTTTGCCAAAGGCAACCGTTTTGGTTACTTCCCTTCGGTATCGGCAGGATGGACCATTACTAACGAAAAATTCATGGAAAGTACGCAAAACTGGCTCGACTTCCTGAAAATACGTGCCAGCTGGGGACAAGTGGGTAATGCCAACATTGACGCATTCCAATATCTGGCTCCTATCAAGAGTACCAATACACACTATCTTTTCGGCAGCGGTTACGGCGACTCGGATGCTGCGGCACAGCTCGGAACCAACTGGGGAGCTTACCCTAGTCGTCTGGCTAATGCTGACATCAAGTGGGAGACTTCACAGCAGACCAATATCGGTCTTGATGCCCGATTCCTCAACAGTCGCCTGGGTGTTAATTTCGATTTCTACATTAAAGATACTAAAGACTGGCTCGTGGTGGCTCCTATTCTTGCTACTGCCGGAGCAGGTGCTCCTTATATTAATGGCGGTGGAGTGAAAAACACCGGTGTGGAACTCAATCTTACTTGGAATGACCAAATAGGCAAAGACTTTAGTTACAATATCGGTATCAACGGTGCCTACAATAAGAATAAGGTCGGAGAGATTCCTAACGACGATGGTATCATTCATGGCTCTACCAACCAGTTGTATGACAATACTCCTGAATTCTATCGTGCCGAGAATGGTAAGCCTATCGGTTATTTCTATGGTTTCAAGACAGCAGGCATATTCCAAAACAATCAAGAAATAGAGGATTGGATTAAGGCTGGTAACGGTGTGCTGCAAGCTGACGTACAACCAGGTGACGTGAAGTTTGTGGACATCAACCATGACGGACGGGTGAACGAGCTTGACAAGACCGATCTTGGTAACGGTATTCCTGATTTCACTATGGGCTTCAATCTCGGTTTCAACTGGAAAGGACTTGATTTCTCTGTAGTGGCCAACGGTGCTTTCGGACAGCAGATTGTCCAGAGCTATCGTAACCATACCTCCAAGCAAGCCAATTATACTACTGCAATTTTAGGACGTTGGACAGGAGAGGGAACCAGCAATCGCATACCTCGTGTCACAGACCAGAATCTCAACTGGCAGTTCTCAGACCTCTATGTGCAGGATGGTGATTACCTGCGAATCAGTAACATTACTTTGGGCTACGACTTTGCCAAGCTACTGAGATGTAAGGTCATCAGTCAGTGTCGTATCTATGCTCAGGTACAGAATGCGTTCACATTTACCAAATATGACGGCATGGATCCGGAAATAGGTTATGGTCCCGAAGGAGATAACGGACAAGGTTGGGTATCGGGCGTTGATTTAGGTTATTACCCCCGTCCCCGTACCGTATTGTTTGGTGTTAACTTGAAATTTTAAAATATAGACTGATATGAAGAAAAACAAAAATATATTTATGGCAAGTGTCCTGCTCCTGAGTTTGGGACTGGCTTCGTGTACCGACAGTTTTCTCGATGTTACGTCGAAGACTGAATCTTCAACCGGTACATTCTATAAGACTGAAAAAGATGCTTATCGTGCTCTGATAGGTTGTTATGATGGTTGGCGCCAGACTTCATCAGCCATGATGGTAGGGTTTTATATAGCTTCCGAGGTGATGAGTGCCGAGTGTTTTGGCGCTACCGGAAATGCCGATGGACGTGGCTATCAGGCCATTGACCGTTTTGACATCTCCCAATCGCCGGCTGACCTCAACCTATACGAAGGTGACTGGAAAAATTATTATGCGGGCGTCTATCGTTGCAACGAGCTGATAGCTCATGAAGAGCAGATTGTATGGAATGAATCGGATAGCAAACGTGGTATCTATATGGGCGAATGTCGTACGTTGCGTGCATTGCTTTATCTGGATATGGTTCGTTTATGGGGGAATATCCCACTCTTTCTGGAACCGGTAAACGAAAATCGCGCTCCTTCACCTGCCAAAGAGGTGTTCAGTGCCATATTTACTGACTTAAAATATGCTATCGAGAATATTCCCGGTGACGCTTATCCCAAGGCCGACTATACCAAGAACGACGGACATATTACAAAATATGCCGCCGAGGCTTTGCTGGCACGTGCCTATCTTTTCTATACCGGATATTACGGTGAAGAACCTGTAGAGGTGACTCGTGCCGAAGCTTTGGCTGCTGTAGAAGACGTAATCGCTTCAGGAGAATATGGTTTGGTACCGCAATTCAAGAATTTATGGCCGGCTTCTTCTGCAAAAGTGGCCGAAAAAGGAGACTATGAAACTTTGAAGGGTACATATGCCGGTGATGGAAACAAGGAAACCATTCTTGCGTTGAAATTTACCGCTACTCAGGATTATAACGGGAATAATGACTCCAACCGTTGGCAGGTGATGTTGGGTATGCGCCAGCTTAATGCTGCTCCCTATTGCAAGGGATGGGGCGCATTGACGGTAAATCCTGATTTTGTGGAAGCGTTTCCCACTGGTGACCTCCGCCGTTCGGCTTCTATCATTGATTTGGTAGGGGAAGGAATCACCGGTTCGGCCGACTTTACCACCAGTTTTAATGACTGGCGTGAATATACCGGCTATGCTGTGAAGAAGTATGCTCCCCTTTGCTATGCCGATGGAAGCCATGCCGGTAAGCAGGATGGTAGCGGTGACTTCCAGACACAGAACCGCCAAGACTACGTTATTATCCGTTATGCCGACGTATTGTTGATGGCCGCAGAACTGGGTAGCCCCAATGCGCAAACTTATTTCGACCAAGTGCGTAAGCGTGCTTATCAGGTTGATGACAACGGAACAGTATCGGCCAACTATCAAGCTAAGAGTGTGTCTCAACAAGCTATTATGGAAGAACGTCGTCTTGAATTTGCTTTTGAAAGCATTAATTATTGGGATCTCCTGCGTCAAGGTATAGACGTGGCAGCCGAGAAGCTCGCCTTGAATGGTGTCAAGGTGAAGAGTGGAGGCGCTGATGATGCAATAACCATACGGGTCGACCGTGTGAAAGCCACCAAAGGCTTGAGCCAGATTCCTTATAATCAAATTAACCTTTCACAGAGTGTACTTGTGCAGAATCCCGGATGGTGAGTACCATTAATAGAGTAAATAAAAAATAAAAACAATAAGATATGAGACTTAAATCATTCTTTTCCATATTGGCAGGAGCGGCTTTGATATTTTCCGCTTGCTCGCCCGAAGAGTACGAGATGGGGGCAAAAACCTATGTTTCCGATGATTTGGTGGAAGGTATCGCCTATACGGTGACCCCTGATGCCAATGATCCTAATACGATTCATCTGACTTCGCTCATCAAGGGAGCCACTCCCTTGTGGGTCACTCCAAGCGGTCCTTCTCAAAAGACCACTCTTGACTTGGCACTTCCTTTTGCCGGAGAATATAGCGTGACTTTCGGCGCTTCCACACCGGCAGGTCCGGTATATGGCGAACCATATACCTTCAAGGTAGAGACCAATAACTTTGCCATGCTCGAAGACCCTATCTGGGCTAACCTTGCTGGTGGAGTGGGCAAGAGCCGTAAGTGGGTTCCCATTGACAAGAACTTTGGTATTGGCCGTTGTTCGGGACCGGTGATGTACATGAGCCACACTGATGTGAAAAATGATGGAAGCAATATTACCGACCTTATGATTGGTAGCGCCAATTGGGCTCCCAACTGGGATCCGGGTATCCAATCGTGGCTCATTCCGGCAGACGACCCCTATTTCCAGTCGTACATCACTTTCGGCCTGGATGCTGTGAAAGGCTGTACGGTGGAACTTCATCGGGTGGCTGCTTCGGGCACGACGGATGCCACCGGAACTTTCAACTTGAATGTGTCTGACCCGAAACGCCCTGTCATATCTTTCTATGGCGGTACCTATTCATTGCATAACGAGGGTTTTGATGATGTCTGTTCCAACTATACCAACGACATCAAGATTATAGAATGTACTCCTTATCTGCTGCAGGTAGCTACGATGCGTACCAATAGCGAAGGTCCGTGGTGGCTGGTGTGGAACTTCATTTCCGAAGAGGCTTATAATGACCCCAGTATCATACCGACTGAAGATCCGGGTTTGCTTCAGCCTGCCGAAGTACAACAGCCTGCCATTGAAGATTTGGCAACCAAACTGTTCACTACTGAAATCAACGGTGTCACCTATGTGGGCAATGAGGCACGCTTCCTCATCAATGATGAAGAACCTTATGACTGGACATGGTGGAATGGTGGCTCTGCTGCTTGGGAAAGCGTAGTGAAGGGACAGTACGGTTCTTCATGGGCACCTGTGGCCGATGCTTCCATTGCCGACTATGAGCTGGTATTGAGCAGCACGGCCGATGGCTACAAATGGGATGACGGTACCAATGCCGGTAAGCTTGCCATTGAAGACGGCAAATTGAAATTTATGGATGCCGACGGCAATCCGGTTGAGATAACCGTCCTCACCGCTACCGGTGATAAGCGCACGGTGGAAGTGAAGGGAAGCGAGTTTACCGTAATGGCTTGCGATGTCACCAGCTCTTTCCAGATGGGTGTGCCTGCAACGACCAATGACAAGGGAGCCGTGGATTCTTATCTTTGTGCCAACCTCAACTACAAACCTATCGCTACCGGACCTACCGGGCCTACTGAAATCAAGGTAGACAACAGCAAGGTACAAATTCTTTTCGGTGACGGAAATCCCGATCGTTTGCGCTTGCAGTTCTACAATCCTTGGGGCGGTGGTGACGCGGGATGGCCGATCGACATCACGAAGGTGAAGTTGAAAAAGAACCAGACGCTGAAGATACAGTACAAAGTGCTGAGTGGAATCACTTGGAACGAGGGCGCGACTCCTAAGACCGTGATTATGGACAATAACATCGGAAATGCTTGGGAAGATGACTGCTACAACTTGGCTCATGCCGTGGCCTTTGATACTGCCGAAGGAGCTGTACAGACTGTGTCCGTGACCAATACCACCGGTGCCACTGTGACTTACGAAGGAAGCAGTTGTATCTGTATCGGTATCCAGAATAAGGGACTTGCTACTGTGGCTGCCACCGAAGACGGACAGCCGGATGTGAAGGTTGAGATAATTTCGATGACCATTGAATAACCACTTAAATGAATTTAGTATATATGAAGACAAAGATATATTTAGGAATACTTTCACTTGTACTGGGTCTTTCGCTGGCTTCGTGCAATGAAGATGACGACTATACTATCCACACCACCCCGATTCTGAACGAATCGTCGGTGGTGACGGGGTCGTCCGATGTGACCGCCACTACCGCTACACTCCATGCCACGCTCTCCGGGTTGGATGGCATGGATGCCGGAAGCTATAAGACCGGCTTCTTCTATGGTTTTGCGCAAGACAACCTGCCCGAGGACGTGCAGGCTGCTTATGACGGCAGCGCCTTCAGTGCTCAGTTGAACGGGTTGAACAATAACTCTACGCTCTATTATCAGGCTTATGTATGCTTGCAGGGTAAGGTGTATTACAAAGGTGAGGTGAAAAGCTTGCTCACCACCGATGCCAAGGTGGCTACTGCCGATGCCGCATCTGTCGACTTCGCCTCGGCTGTATTGGGTGGGACATTGACCGATGCTACGGCCGATGCTACTTGTGGTGTTGTTATCTCTACTTCATCCGATGTAGAAGCGGTTCGTGCAGGCCTTATAGTGAAGAGTGAGGAACTTAAGGACAGCTATTCATTCGTCCATGAAGGGTTGGTGCCCGAAACGCAATACTATTATGCGGCTTACCTCAATCTGGGTAGCGGCATTGTGTATGGTGAGGTGAAGAGCTTCACTACTCCTGCCTATGACTTCGATCTCGACAATGACCTTGTCGACCTGGGACTCTCCGTGAAGTGGGCTCGCTTCAATGTGGGTGCCAAGAGCGAGACTGGACTGGGTGGCCTTTTCGGATTCGGTGACCTGACCGGATGCAACAATAGCATCGACCCTGCCGACTATGCTTCGGCCGATACTTATAAAACGGCTTCCGACTTGGCTTTCCGTGCATTTCAAGGGCGTGCCACACTGCCTACTGCCGATGATTTCGAGGAACTCTTCACGTTGTGCCAGAAAGAGTGGACTGAGCAGAATGGAGTGACAGGTTTCAAGTTCACCGGTCCTAATGGTAATTCCATCTTCCTGCCTGCAGCCGGTACGCGTGTGGCAAACGATGTGACGGCGCTGGGTACTGAAGGATATTACCTCACCGGTACTGTCAACTCTTCCAATACAGAATTTGCGGTAGGTTACCAGTTTGCAGCTTCTGTCAATCACCGTATCACTGCCGCAGTTTATCAAGGTATGGCTGTACGCGCTGTTTCCACAGCCAAGAACGTACCGTTCAACAAGGCTCTGCTCTATCAGAAGTGGTATCTTGACAATGGCCAGGACGGTAAGCAGCACGTGTTTGAAGGACCTTTCACGCAGTGGGGTGTTACGGACAACTGGAGCACAGTTTCCAACGGACAACCCAACATTGAACAGCAGATTCATTGGGAGATGGGTACGGATAATGGCTGGATAGGTTATACTTACGGAAAGGACTATGGTTATATGGAGCTCAAGGAGGACGGTACGGTGAATATTCATCGTATTGCCGAAGACGGTACCGTGACCGATGAAACCGGTAAGTTTACGATTGACGAGGCGAATAAAGTGATTGACATCGACATAGATGTGCTTTGTGCCAATACTTGGATTGGCACGAAGAGTGGTAAGCTGAACATTCTGTCGTTGACTGCCGACGGCTTGCAGATTGCCCTGCCCGATGGCGACTATGGCTATTCGTTGAACTATTACAGCCAGGCCAAGGCCGATGCCGATGCGCAGGTTCCTGTATTGCTCAATATCGCCGATTCATCATGGGCAGGAAGTTGGGATGCACTGCTTGTAGCCATTTCACCCGAAGACTTGGCTGGACAGCACACGTTTGTTTTCGAGGGAACTTGTACCGATGCTATGGTGTTTACGCTTGACTTTGCCGGTATGGCGAAGCGCTATCCCAATTCGTTTGTACGCATTGACGACATCAAGCTGGACGGTACTTCCATCCGGTTTGATGCCAACCGCTTCTATTATGGCGACATTGAAGGAAACGGCAAGTACCGTGTTCAGTTGTTCAATGCTTATGGGGCGGGTTCTGTAGGCAATGCTGTTCCTCTCAGTCCGTTCAGCAATGTAGAAAATCAAGGTACCGAGCCTGCCATCCATTTCAAGGAGAAGCTTGAGATTGTCTGCACCGTCATTACCGACGGTACCGGTGCAGGTATTTATACGCCCAATCTGGTTACTGTCAATCCGGATTGGGGAAGTGCATGGGGATATAACGCAGGAGCTACGTTCGAGGTGAAATACGAGAACTTCCAGTACAGCCTTGTGGCTTCTCAGTTCGACATTAAGTACGAATCTGCCGACTATGCGGCAGGTTCCATCATGACCTTCGTTGAAGTGGCTGACATTTACAAGTATTTCCCCGGTTTACATGCCACACTTGACAACCTCTATCTGGATGGCAAGGAAGTGACATTTGATGCATCCAAAGTGCTCGATGCCAATGAATCCCCGAAGTATCGTCTGGAACTTTGGAATTGCTATGGGGCAACAAAGGATAAAGGGTGCGCTTTCGGTACTCCTGATGGTGATGTTATCAAGGAACTTGGTTTCAGCAGTTCTATGGAAGTGAAGTTCACGTTCCACACTCTTTTCTCTGTTCCTGAATGGTAAGAGGGATAGACGGAAATATACTGGTTAGATAGGAAATCCGGGATGCAGGCCATCCCGGATTTTTTGTTTTGCCCTCACCGGTGTGCATCGTTCTGATATAGATTGAAGAACCATAGAGAGAATAAAATAAAGGAGGTGGTCCGTAAGGCGGCGCTTTGATAGCTCTTTGCCTTGTACTTTGTTCGGACGGGATGGGTACTTATTGCGATAAACATAGTGATTTTATGGTATCTCCACTAAAGTGGTCCGCCTTGTTCATAGTAGTGAACAAATCAGCCCACTTAGGTGAACAAACTTGTTCACCTAAGTGGGCCGTTCATGAATCTTTGTACTGAACCGGACAGACAAAAGGGCGGAAGCGGAGAAAAGCAGGGGCTTTCTCTAAGATTGGCTGCTATTTTCCTTCGTAATCAAAGTATTCAAAGTCTGCATATGCTTTTGAGGTTTGAGAACCGGAGACGGCATACAATCCCAGCATGATTCCCGTAAAGCCACCGGCAGTTTCTGTACTGATATAGCGCGTATTCATTCGGCCCAGTTCTTTGAAGTCCTTTCCGTTTGTGGCATACTCGAACGAATAGATTTCGTTGCTGCCTTTTACACGGAGTTGTACTTTCCCCTGGGGCAGAATAACTTCCTTCTCCGTATGGGTCAATTCATTCAATTGGTAGCGCAATACTACAGCTTGTTTCCCGTCTGCCAATTGCTTGACTAATAAATCGTAATGGGACGATTCGAACATGTAGACCGTCAGGCCGGCTTCGTCGCCACTGGCGGCTTTTTTCAGTTGCATGGAAGTGGTGGCTGTGAAGTCGATATGTTCTTGCCGGCGGCCGGCAAAAGTAGGACTGCCTTTCCCGTTGTTCAGGTTTACGGGGGTTGCTTTCAGACGGAGGTTACCGGAAGCAAAGGTATAGTTTTCCGGATGATAGTTTCTGATATGAACCCATTCGGGACCTAATTTGCCGTTTTTGAAATCGGTGCGTGCAGGCTTGGGGGCAAGAGGATGTTGCGGTAGGGTTGGCACATCCATTTGCAGGGCTATTGTGCCATCTCCGTTTACTACCGGCCAGGCATTCTTGTCCCAGCGCACGGGAGCAAGGAACGTTTCGCGTCCCAGCAGGTGATGGTTGTCGCTTTGCGGACGGAAAGCGAGACACACCATCCACCACGAACCGTCAGGGGCTTGTATCAGGTCGGCATGGCCGGTTCCTTGTATCGGGCTGTTTTGTGCATTCTTGTTGATGTGGGTCAGGATGGGATTGGCGGGGTTCTCTTCGTACGGGCCGTCTATATCGCGGCTACGGGCTATTGTCACTTTGTGGCCGTATTCCGTGCCGCCTTCGGAAATCAGCAGATAATACCAGCCGTCTTTCTTGTAAATATGCGGCCCTTCAGGGTGCCGTCCGCCCGTGCCGTTCCAGATGCGTTTGGACTCGTTGAGTTGTTCGCCGGTTTTGGGGTTGATTTCGCACAGATAGATACCTACGCCCGGATTGCTGACGAGGTAACACTTGCCGTCTTCAAAATAGAGGGACGGGTCTATACCGCCTTGCTTGAGCCATACGGGTTCTGACCATTCGCCACGCGGGTCGGTAGTGTGTACAAGGAAGTTGCCTTTGTCGGACACGTTGGTGGTAATCATGTAGAATGTACCGCTGTTGTAGCGGATGGTAGGTGCATAGATTCCTCCCCATGGGCCGGCGTCGTGAAGCGGCAGTTGTGAGGGGCGCGTCAGGCAGTGTCCGATTTGTTCCCAGTTGATGAGGTCTTTGCTGTGGAACAACGGTACGCCCGGGAAATATTGGAAACTACTGTTGACCAGATAAAAGTCATCTCCTGCGCGGCAGATACTCGGGTCGGGATGGAAACCGGGAATAACGGGATTTTGATAACCTTGCCGGTTTTGTGAAAAGCAGGACAGGCTGAGCGCCAGTCCTAAAAGTAACATCATCTTTCTCATAAATACATTGTATTTTAAATAGTTTATCAGATATATGAATCAGGGTAGTTGAAGGAAGTGTTTATACACAAAAATAAAGTATTCTTTCGGTTCAAGCAAGCCGGATGTGTCTGATGTCATTCAATGATAACTTTTGAGCCCTATTCGGAAACAAATGATACCGTTGCAGATAACATGGCATCGGTGTGTTTTCCGCCTTTTCCGCTACTTTTGCTCTCACTGATTTAACCATTATTTTTAATACGTAAAGACATGATGAAGAATATCATTGAAAAATTCCAAATTTGCCTGGTGCTGTCGGCACTGCTTTTCTCTTCTTTCGTTGCCGCATGTTCCGGCAATGATGATACTGTGACTCCAGAAATAACGATTCCCGCGAACATTCTGACGGATGGAATGACTTTCTCCAAGACCGGAGGAACAAGTACGCTGAACATCAAGTCGAACGTTGCATTGGAAGTTACCAGCAGTGCACCGGAGTGGTGTAAGGTTACTGCCGAAAGTTCTGCTTCGAGTAGTATTTTGAAGTATACCGTTATGGCAGAAGCCAATACGGACACGAGTGACCGTGAAGCCAAGGTAACGGTGAAAGCCGGAGGCAGCGAAGTAGGGAGCTTCACAGTGAAACAAACGGCTGCGGACGGATTAATCATATCCAACTCTACCTCTTTCGACCTGCCAGCTGCGGGAGGAGATGTTTCTGTAGTGGTGGAAACCAATGGTGACGTACAAGCCGTTTCCGATGTTTCTTGGATAAAGGCGGTCAATACCCGTGCCATGGAAGACAAGATTTTCAAGTTTACCGTCTCTCCCAATCCTTTGGGAGCGCGCGAAGGCCATATCTCTTTTACTTTGGGTAGCCTGACGGAGACTGTGACCGTAAAGCAGGGTGCGGGCGAAACCGGCAATATGGAAAGCGATGCCAGGACACTTGCCGCCAAGATGTATGCAGGTATCAATATCGGCAACACGCTGGAAGCTTGTGATAACAAGAACAAGATAGCGGGCGAAACGTTATGGGGAAATCCTAAAGTAAGCGAGGCATATGTCAAAGGGCTGAAGGCATTGGGATTTAATGCGGTACGCATCCCTTGTGCGTGGGATTATTACATTGTGAATCCATCGACCTATGAGATAGATGCTGCATGGCTCGACCGTGTGAGCGAAGTGGTGGGTTACTGTGTAGCCAATGATATGTATGCCATTGTCAATATCCATTGGGATGGCGGTTGGCTCGAAGAGAGTATCACTCATGGTTACAGCAGCGAAGTAGATGCCAAGCAGAAAGCTATCTGGACACAGATTGCCAATAAACTGAATGCTTATGACGAACACCTGCTCTTTGCCGGATGTAACGAACCCGGACAGCAAGACCAGGGGAACGTTGGGACATCGGCCATAGATGCCATTCTGAAATATGAACAGACCTTCATAGATGCCGTGCGTGCCACCGGAGGAAATAATGCGAGCCGTTGTCTGATTGTGCAAGGCCCTTATACCAATATTGACAAGACGGTGAATGATTACACGATGCCCAAGGATGAGGTACCCGACCGTCTGATGGTGGAAGTTCACTTCTATGATCCCTATCAGTTCACCATGATGAACCATGACGAAACCTGGAGCAATGTATTCCTTTATTGGGGTAAGGATAATCATGTATCCGGTTCCATTCATAATGCCACCGGTTACGAAGAAGATTATGTGAAGCAGCAATTCCAGAAGATGAAAACGGCCTATGCAGATAAGGGAATTCCTGTGATTGTAGGCGAGTATAGCGCCATGAAGCGGACAAAAGAAGACAAGATAGAGGGGACTTCTGAACTTGCCTATCCTGATATTGACCAGGAGATGCATAACAAGAGCCGCGCCTATTGGAATGAGGTAGTCACCCGAGAGGCGAAAAACCACGGTTGTGTCCCCTTCTATTGGGAAACCGGCGGTGACATGAACCGTGGTACGGGTACGGCGAAGGAGGCTTATGCCATTGAGGGCATCATGAAGGGAGCCGCAGCCGGTCAATACCCTTACTGATTGAGTGGTGGATAGAATAAAAGACAGTTTTTAAAAGTATCATACAAATAGGTTTTATAGGTTACAAGGATTGTTGATATAGTTTTTTTTGATTGGTTACGGAGAAGTATGTCCGCGAGGGATATGCTTCTCCTTCTTTAAAAATCCTTGCCTTTTCTTGCTTTTCTGTTCGTTTTTCACTTCATTTGCAATAAAAATAACTTCCCTTAGCTCTGATAGTATGAAAAGACTGCAACTACTGCTCTTGTGGGTTTGGATGGTATGTTTCTCTGCTGCTTCACACGACTACATGTTTAAACATTTGGAAGTGAAAGACGGACTTTCCAATAATCAGGTTAATGCTATTTATAAAGATTCAAACGGATTCATGTGGTTTGGTACAGCTTCGGGGCTGAATCGCTATGATGGTTACAATATTAAGATTTATCGCAGCCAGAAAGATGATGAGAAATCTCTTCCCGATAGTTATGTCGAGGATATACAAGAAGATACGTCCGGTAATTTGTGGATACGTACGGGAGGTGGGTATGCCATTTACAACTCGGCTTCCGATGTTTTTGACCGTAATGTGGAAGCTTGGATGTGGAACGTCGGTCTGACCGGAAATCCTTCGCTTATCTATATTGATAAGGAAAAGACTTTCTGGATCTATATTAATGGTAAAGGTGTTTACAGCTATAGAGAGGAACAGAAAAATGCCGTAGCAGTAAAGGGAGCGGATGAACTGCTTGCGAAAGCCGAAGTGTCCGACATGAAAGAATGCGGCGAAGGAATCCTGCTGGTTCTGAGTAACGGTATCTTGGCTTGTATAGATGAGGAAAAGCAAAATATCAAGTGGACCAATCCGGACATTGCCGAAGATTGCAGGGAAGTAAAGAATGCTACCTTTGATTTGTTTGTCGACCATAGTGGGCGGGCGTGGATATTCAGTGTGGAGGGGATGTGGATTTATAGCCTTTCTCAGAAGGTTTGGGAACAGCGTTCTCCCCGAACGGACACCTACAATACCGTACGTGCAGTGGCACAGGATAAATACGGATGTATATGGGTAGGCAGGGATCAGGATGGCATTGAATTGATAGAACCGGCGGGACGGAAAATCCGTCTGGCGAACGATCCTAATAACGGGCGTACTCTGTCCAACAATACAATAACGGCTCTTTATGAAGATGAGGCCGGTACGATGTGGGTGGGAACCTACAAGAAGGGCGTCTCTTTCTATAATGAAAGTGTCTTCAAATTCGGCATTGCCGATGTAGGCGACATCAATTGTGTGGAGGACGGAGGCGGTGATATCGTATGGGTGGGGACCAACGACCGCGGGTTGATTCGCTGGAATAGCGTGACGGATGAACGTATGTTTTTTTCGCATACGGCAGATCCCCGCTCTATCTCGAGTGATGTCATAGTCTGCCTTCTTCGGGACAGTAGCGGCAGAGTGTGGGCTGGTACTTTCTGGGGCGGACTGAATTGCTATGATGGAAACCGCTTTATCCATTACCGGTCCCGTAAGGGAGACAGTAACTCGCTGGTCTATGACAATGTATGGGCATTGGCAGAAGATGCGGACAAAAATATCTGGATCGGTACGTTGGGGGGAGGATTGCAATGCCTGAATCCTCAGACGGGGATATTTACCACCTATTCTACAGGTAATTCAAACCTTGTGTCGGACTATATCTCATCCCTCTGCATCAGCTGTGACAATAATCTGATTATCGGTACTTCGGCAGGGATGGCTTTCATGGACCTGAGGACCGGCGAGATTACAAATTTTGCAGGTACAAAATCGGGTAAGACCAGACTTTCCAACCAAAATATCAATCAAGTTTACGAAGATAGTCGCGGTTTGTTATGGATAGCCACGCGTGAAGGCTTGAATGTATATGACAGCAAACGGGATGAATTGTACGAAGTGCCTATCAAGCCCGGTTTTTCTAAATTACTGATATTAGGTATTACGGAAGATGAAAACAAAAGTATATGGGTCAGCACCGGAGGAGAACTGATAAACGTGGTGTTGTCCGTTGACAGCAAGACGGAGCAGCCCGTGTTCCGTTGCTATACCTATAATGACAAGGACGGGTTGCAGAGTTGTGACTTCAACCAGCGTTCCCTCAAACGACTGCATACGGGCGAGATTGTAGTGGGAGGCCTGTATGGACTGAATCGCTTCCAGCCGGGCAGTATAAAGTATAATCGCACGTTGCCTAAGGTTATGTTTACTGGTTTCCAGTTGTTCAATGAAGATGTGAAGGTGGGCAAGGAGTATGCAGAACGTGTCATCTTGAAGGAAGCTTTGAATGAAACAGAAGAAGTTGTCTTGGCTTATAAGCAGAATGTGTTCACGGTGCTGTTCGCGTCGGACAATTTCGTGCTGCCCGAAAAGACACAGTATTTCTATAAATTGGAAGGGTTTAATGAGAACTGGCTGACGAGTATGTCCGATATGCATCGCGTTACCTATACCAATCTGGCTCCGGGGACTTATATCTTAAAAGTGAAGGCTACAAACAGTGACGGATATGCGGGCACTGAAGAGGCTTCTCTGAAGATTGTCATTCTTCCGCCTTTCTGGATGACTCCGTGGGCATATATCGTTTATGCTCTTCTGATAGTAGGAGTTGTCTTCTTTTCACTTTATGCCGTACAACGGAGGGAACGCAATAAGTTCAGAATCCGCCAGATAGAGGAAGATGCGAAGAAGAGGGAGGAGTTGAGCCAGATGAAATTCCGCTTTTTTACGAATGTCAGCCATGAGTTGCGTACGCCACTTACGCTGATTATATCGCCGATGGAAAGTATGATGAAGGAGATTACGGACGAAAAGCTGCATGGCAAGCTGCAACTGATGTACCGCAACGCACAGCGTTTGTTGAATCTGGTCAACCAATTGCTCGATTTCCGTAAGAATGAGATGGCAGGACTGCATCTCACCTTGTCCGAGGGAGATATAGTGGCGTATGTGCGTAGCATCTGTACTTCTTTCCTGATGCTTTCTGAAAAGAAACATGTGCATCTGACATTCTTTTCGGCTATGGAATCGCTGAATATGTCATTCGACGAGGATAAAATTGGTAAAGTTGTGATGAATCTTCTGTCCAATGCTTTCAAATTTACTCCGGACGGGGGACGCGTGGATGTGGCATTGGAAATGTCGAAAGAGATGTCCGGAAGATTGCTGATAAAGGTATCGGATACCGGTGTCGGTATCAGGGATGAAGACAAGGAGCGGATTTTTGAACGTTTCTATCAGGTGGAGCAGGAAGAACCGGAGCACCAGTCAACGGGTAGCGGTATTGGCTTGAGCCTGGTACGCGACTTTGTGACGCTGCATGAGGGTACGGTGCGCGTTGTCGACAATGTGGGTTCCGGTAGTGTGTTTCTGGTTGAGCTCCCGGTTAAACATATACGTGTAAGTCCTCCCAAGCCTGCACCGCTTACAGAAGAGGTGGAAGAGCATGAGGAACTTTTGCCGGGTATGGAAGAGGAAGCGCTTTCGGTTGATTTGCTGGACGATATGGAGGATAATGAAGATGAAAAAGAAAAGCCGTTGGCCCTGATTGTGGATGATAATGAAGATTTGGTTGCCTTCATGAAAGATAGTCTGAGCTTGTATTTCCGTATACAGTCAGCTTCCAATGGTCGGGAAGCTTGGCAGAAAATATCGGAACTGATGCCGGATATTATTGTCAGCGACGTAATGATGCCCGAGATGGATGGAAATGAACTGTGTCGCTGGGTGAAGACCGATAAACGCACGAGTGACATTCCGATGATATTGCTCACTGCACGGCAGGCTGTGGAAGATAAAGTGGAGGGGTTGACCATCGGTGCGGATGATTATGTGACGAAACCTTTCAATGTGGAAATCCTTATTCTGCGTATGCGCAAGTTGATTGACCTGAGCAAGAAGCGCAAGGCAAAGTTGCTCATCGACCCCGAACCAAGTGAAATAGCTATTACCTCGCTGGACGAAAAGCTGGTGGAAAATGCCATCAAGTATGTGGAGGCGAACATCGGTCGGTGTGACTTGTCCGTAGAAGAGTTGAGTCGGGGATTGGGTATGAGCCGGGTACATCTTTACAAGAAACTCTTGCAGATAACCGGTAAGACACCCATTGAATTTATCCGTGTCATCCGTCTGAAAAGAGCGGCGCAGATGCTGCGCGAGAGTCAGCAAAATGTATCGGAGATAGCGTATCAGTTGGGCTTTAACAACCCCAAGTATTTCAGCAAATATTTCAAGGATGAATTCGGTGTTTTGCCCTCTGTTTATCAGGAAAGAGAGGGTAGATAACAAAAGATACCCCTTACGGAAACATATTGTCTTTTAGGGTAATCAAAAGCGCCCTTTTGTTTCAACATCGGGGAGACCCGTTTTTGAAGGAAACTTTCTATTTTTACATCGGAGAAAATTCACTTTAAAAACAGTAATATGAAATTGAAAAACACTTCAGTTTATTTGCTTGCCGGATGGATGCTCGCCGCATGTTCCGGAGGCGGATTCCAAAAGACCGAGAACGGTGTTGTTGTGGAAGTCAAGCAGCAGCAACCGACGGATGTGCGTAAAGTAAGATTAGAAGTAATGGGCGAGAAGCTCATTCATGTATCGGCTACTCCTGAGAAGGAATTTTCAAAGGAGCAGAGTCTCATTGTGATCCCTCAACAGAATAAGACCGACTTTAAGGTCGAAGAGCAGGGCGATGAAGTGACTGTCAAGACATCGGAATTATGTGCCATTGTGTCCAAGACAACGGGTGAGGTACGCTTCACGGATGCCGACGGCAAGCAGATTCTGGCTGAAGACTCTGACGGGCGGACCTTTACTCCGGTGGAAGTGGAAGGTACGAAAGGATATACAGTACGTCAAGTATTCCAGTCGGCAGGCAATGATGAGGCTTTCTATGGCTTGGGCCAGCACCAGGCGGATGAGTTCAACTATAAAGGTAAGAATGAGGAACTGTTCCAGTACAATACAAAGGTGTCTGTACCCTTCATCGTGTCTAATAAAAACTACGGTGTGCTTTGGGACAGCTATTCGCTCTGCCGTTTCGGTGACCCGCGTGACTACTCACAACTGGGTGATGTCTTCAAACTTTATGATAAAGAGGGCAAGGAAGGTGCTTTGACCGGTACATATATTCCGGGCAAGAAAGATGTGGAAACCCTTGTACGTCGTGAGGATTCTCTTTATTTTGAACATCTGGACCGTGCCGCACATCTGAGTAAGGTGATTAATTTGCCTGCGGGTTTCCCGTTCGGAGGGTCTGATGTAGTTTATGAGGGAGAAATAGAACCGGCAGAAAGCGGTTTATTCCGTTTCATCCTTTACTATGCAGGCTACATGAAAGTATATATTGATAATGAATTGGTGGTTCCCGAACGTTGGCGTACGGCTTGGAATCCTAACAGTTATAAGTTTGCTGTCAATCTGGAAGCGGGCAAGCGCGTTCCGTTGAAGATAGAGTGGAAGCCTGATGCCGGTGTTTCTTACTGCGGTCTGCGGGTATTGAGTCCGGTGGCTGATGAAGAACAGAACAAACTCTCTTGGTGGGGTGAAATGCAGAATGAAATAGACTACTACTTCGTTTATGGTGATGATATGGACGATGTGATTAGCGGCTACCGTACATTGACAGGTAAATCCCAGATTATGCCGAAATGGGCGATGGGTTACTGGCAGAGCCGTGAGAAGTACAATACGCGTGAGGAGGTTCTCTCCACCTTGAAGGAATTCCGTGAACGTCAGATTCCTATCGACAATATCGTAATCGACTGGCTGCACTGGAAGCAGGATTCTTGGGGAAGCCATGAGTTTGACCCCGAACGTTTCCCCGACCCGAAAGGAATGGTCGACTCCATCCACGCCATGAACGGACGTCTGATGATTTCCGTATGGCCCAAGTTCTATGCTACGACCGAACACTTCAAGGAATTTGACGAAAAAGGCTGGATGTATCAGCAGGCTATCAAAGACAGCATCAAAGACTGGGTCGGTCCTGGCTATCTGGGCTCTTTCTATGACGCATACGATGCCGATGCACGCAAGCTCTTCTGGAAGCAGATGCAAGACCACTACTATCCTCTGGGTGTTGACGCTTGGTGGATGGATGCCAGCGAACCGAACATACGCGACTGTACGGATTTGCAATACCGCAAGGACCTTTGCGGTCCGACAGCACTCGGCCCCTCTGCCAAGTTCTTCAATGCATACGCACTGATGAATGCCGAAGCCATCTATGACGGACAGCGTGGCGTGGAACCGGACAAACGCGTCTTCTTGTTGACACGTTCCGGCTTTGCAGGATTGCAGCGCTATTCTACCGCCACCTGGAGTGGTGACATCGCTACCCGTTGGGAAGATATGAAAGCGCAAATCTCTGCCGGCTTGAACTTTGCTGTCAGCGGTATCCCTTATTGGACTATGGACATCGGTGGATTCTGTGTAGAGAACCGTTATGTGGCTGGTCAGATGGAATTCAACAAGACTGGACGTGAAAATGCTGATTATAAGGAATGGAGAGAGTTGAATACCCGTTGGTATCAGTTCGGCGCTTTCTGCCCGTTGTTCCGTGCACACGGCCAGTATCCGTACCGTGAGGTTTGGAACATTGCTCCGGCAGGACATCCGTGCTACAACTCCATCGTTTACTATACGAAGCTGCGTTACAACATGATGCCGTATATCTATTCTTTGGCTGGTATGACTTACTTCAATGATTATACCATCATGCGTCCGCTCGTAATGGACTTCACAGCTGATGCAAACGTCAACAATATAGGTGACCAGTTCATGTTCGGTTCTGCCCTGATGGTGGCTCCGGTTTACGAATATGGCGCACGCAGCCGCGAGGTTTATTTCCCGGCAAGCTGCGGTTGGTATGATTTCTACTCCGGTAAGTATGTGAACGGTGGCCAGAAGTTGACAGTGGATGCTCCTTATGAACGTATTCCGCTCTACGTTTGCGAAGGTGCCATTGTACCTTATGGTCCGGACATGCAATACAGTGATGAAAAACCGGCTTCGGAAATCACTCTCTATGTTTATACGGGTAAGGACGGCGCGTTTACGCTCTATGAGGATGAAGGTGTGAACTATAACTACGAGAAGGGACAATATGCCACTATACCGTTTGCCTATAACGATGCTGAGGGTACACTGGTTATCGGCGACCGTACGGGTGACTTCCCTGGTATGCTGAAGGAACGTACTTTCAATGTAGTGAAGGTAAGCAAAGACCAGCCGCAACCGTTCGACTTAAAGGCTAAAGGTACAACGGTGAAGTATGACGGAAAAGCACAAACCGTAAAATTATAATCAGAATGATAGACGACGGTGCCAGGGAGAGAAATCTTCCCGGTACCGATCTCGTCGTTCCTCGGTGCCGAACGATGCCTTCCCCGGTGCCAGGAACTTCCCTACTTCTGAATAGCTGTGAGAGAGGAATAGGCACTCGATAATCTTTTAGATATTTATTACTATGAATAAAATCATATTGTCTTTGGCCATCGGGCTGTCCCTGCTGGCCGGTTGCAATGCTCCTAAAGAGGTAGCTGGCGATGACCGTAGCTTGGATTTTACTGCCGACTGGGCCTTTCGCTTGGGAGACGATACGGCGGCAGCCCGTCCGGATTATAATGACGCAGACTGGCGGAAACTGAACTTGCCCCACGATTGGGCCATTGAAGGAGAATTCAGTAAAGACAATCCTTCGGGAACGGGTGGAGGTGCACTGCCTGGTGGTATAGGCTGGTATCGCAAGACTTTTACTGCCGATAAGGCCGATGAGGGCAAACGCTATCGCATAGATTTCGATGGTGCCTATATGAACTCCACCGTTTATATCAATGGCCATGAATTGGGGACACGTCCCTACGGGTACATCTCGTTCAGTTATGACCTGACTCCCTATATCAAGTGGGGAGAGGAGAATGTGTTGGCGGTTCGTGTGGACAATGCCGAACAGCCCAATTCGCGCTGGTATTCCGGTTGCGGCATCTACCGTAATGTATGGCTGACAAAGCTGAATCC
>OJNX01000689.1_pt1 | contig 21549 bp, 19 predicted proteins | sample 1598021 | NCBI WGS metagenome assembly OJNX01 (sample SAMN01915227, study PRJEB22387) | human gut metagenome | isolation source: stool | host: Homo sapiens | place: USA | reverse complement strand
ATCTCTATAAAGCAAGAAAATATTCTTAAACTAGAAGAAAAGGTCGAGACACTTATCAAGATTAAGAAAATATTTAAACTTCATTAAAAAAGTTGTCCATACAAATTTCTCCATAAATATACTTTTTATATTAAAATAAATAGTTAAAAATCTCTTCTGGATATAATGTCAACTCTTTATCTTTAAATCTATTAATTTCTACCCATACAGCTTCAGTCTCTGATTCATCATCTATTACTTTATATTTTTCTTGATAGTCTTTATCATCAATATAAGCATCATAAAGTAATACTAATTCATGTGCATTCTTACCTTTATAATTAAATATACTTTCACAAATTCCTAAAAATTTTCCTACTTTTATATTGATATTTAACTCTTCCTTAAACTCTCTTATTAAGGCGTCTTCACTTCTTTCTAAAAATTCTATTCCTCCACCTAAGCACCTATAGAATTCTTGTTTTTTTGATTTGTCATACCCTTTACTAACTAGAAGTTTGTTATCTTTTCTTACTATTCCAAGAACTATAGGTCTAATTTCTTTAAATTTATCCATATAAAATTTCGTCTCCTTTCTACTAAAATATAAATAATTATAACATTTTACAAATAATAATACAACTATTTTTCAATTCTCTTAATATTTTTTGCTTTCTTCTTTTTTTTCCATAAAATATTCTTCCACAATATTTAGTGTAAACAGTATTTGCAATTTCATTTAGTATATAATAGATTTATTAGATTATTACTAGTATTTTCTTTTTAAATATATTGATCAAAATTAAAAAATTATTTCATTTTATTATTTACACATGGCGAAATGTTTACATAGTATACATGAAAAAAGTTTTTTATATGAAGCCTAAACCCACTTTACTACTGGTACAGTTAAAAGTTTATTTCCAAGTAAAAATTCCTGATACATTTTATTGTACCAGGAATTTTCATATATTTTTCATATATGTTATTACATTTTTACTTAGTCTAAAGTTAAAATCATAGGTGTATCTTTTGTAATTACAATTGTATTTTCATAATATGCTGTCATTTTTCTATCGCGAGTTGCTACAGTCCACATATCTCTTTTTACATAAACATCAGGTTTTCCTTCGCATATCATAGGTTCTATAGCAATAGCCATACCTGCTTGAAGTCTAGGGCCTGTTCCTTTTCTACCAATATTTGGCACACCTGGATCCTCATGCATTTGTTCACCAATTCCATGTCCTTGATATTCTCTTAAAAGTGAGAATCCATGTTTTTCAACATATGTTTGGACAGCATTTGAAATATCTCCTATTCTATTTCCCTCTTTTGCAACATCACATGCAGCAAAAAAAGCATCTTTTGCAACTTTAATTAATTTTTTACAAACTGGAGATACCTCACCTACTGCATATGTACGTCCTGCATCAGATGCCCAACCATTTTTGTATGTACCTAAGTCGACTGAAACAATATCTCCTTCTTTTAAGACAACCTTTTCGCTTGGTATTCCATGTATTATTTCATCATTTACCGATGTACATATTGCCCATTTATATGTTTTTCCACCTCTATATGGGCATCTTTCACCAATAAAAGCTGGAATTGCTCCATGTTCTCTCATTGCTTTTTCTGCAACATCATTTAAAAACATAGTTGTAACTCCTGGACGTATATTTTCTTCAATTGCTTTTAGGGCAGCTTTTAAAGCCACAGCAGATTCCTTCATAAGTTCAATTTCTTTTTCATTTTTTATACTTATCATTTATACTCACACTTTCTATTAATCTTCTAAAGCTTGTTTAACAATTTCTTCAGGATGTGCTGAAGAGTCAACAGTTTTTAGAAGTCCTTCATTTTTGTAATACTCTAAAATATCTTTTGAATTTTTTCTATATGTATCAATTCTTGCTTTTAGAGTCTCTTTTGTATCATCTGTTCTAACAAATAGAGGTCCTCCACAATCATCACATACATCATCAACTTTTGGTGGGAAATCTATACCGTACATTTTTCCACATTTTTCACAACGTTTTCTCTCTAATATTCTTTTAAATACTAGTTCGTCTGGTGCTGTAAGTTCTATAACTTTATCAATTTTTCTTCCAAGTTCATTTAATAAATCATTTAGCAAATAAATTTGACTTAATGTTCTTGGATATCCATCAAGGATAAATCCTTTTTTGCAATCTTCTTGTTGCAATCTTTCTCTAAGTAAATTAGTTATTATTTCATCAGATATAAGTTCACCCTTAGAAAGTCTATTTTTTATATCTTCATTTGTTTTAGCAACTTCTCTTAACATATCACCTGTAGAAATATGAGCAATATCTAAAGCTTTAGCTAAAATATCAGATCTTGTTCCTTTTCCTGTTGCAGGTCCACCTGTTATAATATATACCATAAAATCACTCCTTTTATTATCATATATTCTATATATTTATATAACATATATATTATCACACAAAGTTAAAAAAAAATCAAGTGGAAAAAATCCACTTGATAAATACTTATCGATTAGAGATATTAAATTGTACCATAAGTATATCTTCATCTTCAAGTTCAACAACTTCAAAATCATCCTTCCTTAATAGTGCAATATGATTATACATTGCCCATACTGCAAGCTCCTCTTTAAAAAGATCAATTTTTTCGTCAAAACTAAAAGATTCGTAATTAAAGTATATATTATATATATAACTTACAGGTATATCTAGTATAACTTCCATGTAGCCATCCTTTGTAATTTTAGTTTGAATAAATTCTGCAATAAAATCCTTAATAAAATAACAATAGATGTACTCAAGAATATTAAAACTAATATTATAATTTTTAAGGCATTCTTCAATAATATTGGATGTCTTATTATCTATTACACTTTTTATTGAAATTCCTCTTAACATATTACGTATACCTAGTTTTTTTATTAAGTCCTCATATACTAAATCAACATCATTAAACGACTCAATATTTGATAAATCAGTCAAATAATTATATAGTACTTTCAAATTTATGTTAAATTTTAATAATTTACAAAGCCGTATAATTTCCATTACTCCCTTTAATATATCTCCATATAACAACCGTGTTTTTAACACAGATACTTTTAGTTTAATAATATTCATACTATCCTCTCCTAATTATTTAATTAAATCCTAGCTTTCTTACTTTCTTTTAACCATTTTATCACAAAAAGTTTTAAAGTCAACACATAATATTTATGTTTTGTTATATTCTAAAACTCTATGTCAAATTCTATATCTGTACTATTATTTTCTATATCTTCATTTTCATTTATAATTTCAACACTACCATTGATAAATGCTGTTACATCTATCTTATCTCCATTATAGAATAAGTTGCCAAGCATTTCATTTTCTAGCAATTTATATTCAGAAAATGTTTTACACATATCAATCCTTTTATTCAACTTTTCATTTCCAATATTCCTAATGTTATTTTTTTTAAGAAAGTAGGTAACAATAACATTTTGAATACTTTTTTCTCTATACTTAATATAGCTATTTATTTTTTCTTTTGGAATTGAAAAACATTTTGCATGCCAAAAGATTTTTCTATCTTTATATGCGTTTACAAAAAAATCATAAAAATACTCTGAAAATACTGAAATAATTTCTTGGGAAAAATAACTTGTATCAGATTGAATATCTTCAAATAATACTTTAGGATTTTCTAATATAAAACTAATTTCATCTGTCCCACAATAAGCATAACATTTATATTTTTTAGAAAAATACTTAGCAGCATCTTTTAAAGCAGACAAAAAACTATCTTTATGAGAATACAAAAAATTAATATTTTCATCTTTGGTTACATCTTTTCCATCTAATCTAATAACTAATGTTTTGTTACTTGAAAGTTTCATTGTATATTTTTTCTGAATTTCATAAAAATAATCTATCCACATATTATCTCGTATAATCAATTATATAGAAATATTAATCTATTTAATTGATTAATTCCTTTCTTTTAAATTTTTGCTATATTATACATTGCAATGTATAATATACTTAATACACTGTGGATTTGTTTCTATATTTTTACAGCCATTTTTATGGACTGGTCAAAGGAGACCCAAACCACAGATTTCTATTTTTATTGTTAATTAGTTAGTTAACACGTTAGCCTTTGCTAATGATGTTTTATTAGGTTACGAGATTACATGAATAGCAATTTTGTGGCAAACTTATCAGTGTATAAAAAACTAATTTTTAGGAGGTGATATATTTTGATATATTATATTGGTATTGATATATCTAAATATAAACACGATTTCTGCATTATCTCAAATGCAGGTGAATTAATTGTAGAAAATTATTCTTTTCTAAACAACAAAATAGGGTTTCAATGCCTATTGGAACATTTGAAACCCTATAATAAATCTGATGTCCGTATTGCTTTTGAAGCAACTGGACACTACTCTTTGAATTTGGAACTGTTCCTTATTAATAATGGTTATACTTACATTAAAACTAATCCACTTATAATTCACCAGTTTTTAAAAGCTCGCAGCTTACGTAGGACTAAGACTGATAAAGCCGATAGTTTAACTATCGCTAAATACTTAATGTCTGTTCCTTACGAACCAAATTCAGATTTATTATACAACATTTTTACTCTAAAGTCACTATGTAGATCAAGAGAATTTTTAATTAAAGAAAGAAGTAAATTTGCAATTATGCTAACCAATGAATTGGACAAGTCTTTTCCTGAAATTAAACCTTTCTTTAACAATATGTTTTCTACTACTTTGTTATATATCTTAGAAAAATACACTAATACAAAACATATTGCTACTATGAAAGATTACGAATCTATTCGCAAAATTTCTCATGGTAAATTCACTTACGCTAAATTTACTAAACTCAAAGAACTTGCTAAAAACTCTATTGGTTTTCATAATGAAAACTCTGATTTACTCATTTCTACATATGTCTCACTCTACAAAGACTTTAGTAATAAAATCGATCCAATAGAAAAACAAATTTCTACAATTATCAAGGTACTTAATCCTAGAATGCTTACCATTCCAGGAATAGGAGAGTTATCTGCAGCTTCCATTTTATCTGAATATGGAGATATAAAAAAATTTTCTAATCCAAATAAAATGTTAGCTTTTGCAGGATTAGAACCTAGTATAAGTCAATCTGGTACATTAGAATCTAATGGCAAAATGGTTAAACATGGTTCTGGTCATCTTAGGTATACTATTATGAATTCTGCTATGACAATTTTAAAATTCTCTCCTGAATTTTATGATTATTACCTTAAGAAACGTTCTGAAGGTAAATGTCATCGTGTTGCATTATCTCATGTCTGTAAAAAACTTATCAGAGTAATTTACTCACTTGAGAAAAATGGCTTTGATTTTAATCCGTCTTTATTAAAATAATATTAATTTCATATTATCCAGACCTTCAAAAAATTTCAATTTTTTAAGGTCCTTTTGGCGTGGGATAAATTCCAATTCTAAATTTTTTTATAAAAAGACTTGACTTTTAATAGTTAGTCTCCTTTTATATTTGAACATCTAATTTCATTTATAATTAAAAGCCCTTATTCCAAGGGCTTTTAACTATTTACCACAGCATTGTTTGTATTTTTTCCCACTTCCACATGGACAGTGGTAATTTTTTTTATAAAGCCCTATAAAATAAGGATTTTTTTAATTGATAATTCGTAAAAATCAGTAATTAGATACGATTTAGATACGATTTGTCCGTATTATTATCGTATGTAAAATCGTATCTAAAGTGCACTCTTTATAATATATTGAATTTTTTAAGAAAATTAAAAACCCTCGCAAAGCCTTTATTTGCAAGGGTTTTAACACTATTTACCACAACATTGTTTATATTTTTTACCACTGCCACATGGCGTCAGAACATTTAATATTTCGGTCACTTTTCAATATTGTTTCTTCATTTTTCCTTATACTTTCTCACTTTTATTCATTTTTTATCACTCTTCTTAATGTGAAGAAAAGTGGTAAAGAGTGAAAAAGATACCTATTGGTATCTAAAAAGGTATCTAATTATCATGCTTATTAGAAACAATGATTTTCCCATCTAAATTGCATATATATGCATTTGGAATTAATGATTTAATTTCATTTAGAATTTTATTATCCTTTTCATAAATTCTGCCAACTAATATACCTTCAATAAAATTTGCTGGAATTCCAAATAGAATTGCACTTTCACGGTCTGTAAAAAAATCATCTTTATTTTTTCTATCTTTTATAAATTGAGTATAATAGTTTTCATTAACAAAATCTTGAACTAATTCATCGTCAATATTTTTTGGTTCTAATATATCTCCTTTTAATAATTCTTTAATATAATCATTATTTCCATCAAAAATAATTCCAATTTGGACAATATCTTGTACTAAACTTGGCATAAATCTTGCCTCTTTTGTTTGTTCCATTTTCCATACTAAATACTTTTTTGAAATAAATCTATCAATAAAGCTACCCATTTCATTGAATGGGATAACCTCTGTTTCTCTATCATCATTTAAATGATTAAAATATGAAACTGTTCCACCAGAATAAAAATTAATATAATCTTTTAATAGATAATCTTGCTTTAAATTCCATACTCCAACACTACTTGGATATTTAGATCCTCTTGCATCAACAAACCAGCTAGAAATTAAACCATCCTTAACTATTTCTTTTAACCCATCTATATTTTTATAAGTACCATGTAGTAAAGTTCCTTTTTTTAAATATACATCATCGCCTATATTATATTCGTTATTGACTATATATCCACTATTTTTAGCATAATAATAATTATTAATTTGACTAAGTAAAAACTTTTTAGCTGATGGGGTTCCTTTATCACTTTCTTCTATTATTTTAATATACTCTTCTTTATTCATATTACCACAACCTTACATTTTCATTATATCATAATTTTTCATATATGAAAAAAGACCTTTTTTGGCCTTTTTAATTACTTTTTTAGGGTATCTAAAAGGTATCTAATTCACGTTTTTTCACTTTTCTTCACTCGTCAATCTTTTAAAACCCTTGATTTTACTTACTTTCCGCAGCACTGTTTATATTTCTTACCAGACCCACATGGACAAGGATCATTCCTACCAATCTTCTTATCTTTTCTTACAACAGGCTCTTTTTTATTAGAACCATCTTCGTTTGTATTCATGTTAAGAATTGTTTTAGTATTTGCCTCTTTATTCTCAACACTTACCATTTCCTCTTTAGACTTTGGTCTAACAGAAAATACTGCTCTTATTGCCTCTTCTTGAATAGAATTTACTAAGTCTTCAAACATTTCAAAACTTTCAATTTTATACTCATCAATAGGTTTTGATTGACCATAAGCTCTAAGCCCAATTCCATCTTTAAGTGCAGATATAGCATCAATATGATCTATCCACTTTTCATTTACTGTATTTAATATTAAATAACGTTCAATAGAAGTAAGAATTTCTTCAGAATTTAACTTCTTAGCCTCTTCATGTCTAGTAGCATACAAATCCTCTATCTTTTTCATAAGAGTAGCTTTAACTTTTTCATCTTCAAGTTCAGGTATATCCTCTTTTGTTATAAAATTATCAACACCAAATAAATTTTTAAGCATAATATTTAAAGTATCAAAATCTACAGCTTCTATATTATCTGCATGAGTAAAGAATTGTTCTACTACTTTATTTATTTTAGCTTCAGCAAGACTAAATACAACTTTAGATAGATCCTCTGAATTTAGTACCTCACGTCTTTGAGAGTAAATAATCTCTCTTTGTGTATTCATTACATCATCATACTCAAGTACGCTCTTTCTTACAGAATAATTTTGTCCTTCAACTTTCTTTTGAGCTGTTTCTATAGCACTACTTAGCATTTTTTGTTCAAGTGGCATATCGTCAGGAAGTCCTAGAGTTTCAACCATAGCTTTCATTCTATCAGAACCAAAAAGTTTCATTAAGTCATCTTCAAGAGATATATAAAATCTAGTTTCACCGATATCACCTTGACGTCCAGAACGACCTCTTAACTGATTATCTATACGCCTTGATTCATGACGCTCAGAACCTATAATTTTAAGACCTCCAGCCTTTATAACTTTATCTCTATTTTCTTCAAATTCTGGTTTTAATTTTTCCTCTATTTTCTTAATATCTTCCTGAGCTTTTGTAACTTCATCATTGTTATAAGATATTGGAGTAATAGCCATTTCAATAACATCACTAGAATATCCTTTTTTAGCAAGTTCCTCTTTTACAGTATATTCCAAGTTTCCTCCAAGCATAATATCAGTACCACGTCCTGCCATATTTGTTGCAATTGTAACTGATTTATACTTACCAGCTTGAGCTATAATTTCTGCTTCTTTTTCATGAAACTTAGCATTAAGAACTTGATGAGGAATTTTCTCTTTTCTTAGCATATTACTCAAAATTTCCGAAATATCAATTGAAACAGTACCAACTAGTACTGGTTGGCCTTTTTCATAACTTGCCTTAACATCTTCAATAATTGCATTATATTTTGCTTGTTTTGTTTTATAGATTACATCATTTAAGTCTTTTCTTATAACCTCTTTATTTGTAGGTATTTCAATTACATCAAGTTTATAAATTCCCTTAAATTCATCTTCTTCAGTCTTAGCTGTACCTGTCATACCTGAAAGTTTGTTATATAATCTAAAGTAATTTTGGAAAGTAATTGTAGCCAAAGTTTGACTTTCAGAAGCAATCTTAACTCTTTCTTTAGCTTCAATTGCTTGGTGTAATCCATCACTATATCTTCTACCTTCCATAATACGTCCAGTAAATTCGTCAACAATTAGAACTTGACCATCTCTTACGATATAATCTTTATCTTTTTTCATAATACCATAAGCACGAATTGCCTGATTTATATAATGGGATAAAGTTAGATTATCTACATCTGATAAAGACTCCACTCCAAAGAATTCTTCAGCTTTCTTTGTACCCCTATCAGTAAGTGCAGCAGTATGAGCCTTTAAATCGACAACATAATCAAAATCATTATCTGATTCATCAAACTCCTTATCATTATTTTCAACAATAACTTTAGCCTTAAGTCCTCTTGCAAACTTATCTGCCCTTACATATAAATCATTTTGTTTATTTACCATACCAGAAATTATAAGAGGAGTACGTGCCTCATCAATAAGGATACTATCTATTTCATCAACAATAGCATAATTTAGTTCTCTTTGAACCATGTCTTTTTTAGCCATTGCCATATTATCTCTTAGATAATCAAATCCAAACTCATTATTTGTTCCATATGTTATATCACAGGCATATGCTTTTCTCTTATCTTCTGGATTCATTCCACCAAGCACTATTCCTACACTTAAGCCCAAAAATTTATATAATTTTCCCATCCATGTTCCATCACGCTTAGCAAGATAATCATTTACAGTAACAACATGAACACCTTTTCCACTTAAAGCATTTAAATATACTGGAAGTGTCGCAACTAAAGTTTTACCTTCACCAGTTTTCATTTCAGCGATTCTTCCTTGATGAAGTATCATACCACCGATAAGTTGAACTCTAAAGTGTCTCATTCCAAGGACTCTACTACTAGCCTCTGCAACTGTTGCAAAAGCTTCTGGTAAAATACCCTCTAAAGTTTCACCATTTTTTAACCTATTTTTAAACTCCTCTGTTTTATTTCTTAACTCTTCATCTGATAACCCTTTTAGTTCTTTCTCAATTTCCTCTATCTTATCAATAGTAGGAAGTATTTTATTTATTTCTCTTTTACTATATGAACCAAATATTTTTTCAATTAATTTCATTTTTCCACCTCAAATTACTACATATTTTTCTACCAATACATTGTAACATATTTCGTCTAAATATACAAACTTTTAGCGATATTTTTTTATTTTTTACATATATAGTTTTCTTTAATTACTTTTTTGAATATATATTTTTTTTATGAATATATATTTAATATATAATTAGGATAGGTGTATATTATGTTCATTTTAAATTTTAAGTTAGATTTTAAAAAGATTTTATTTGTTTGCTTTATTTTAGCACTAGCAATAGTTACAATTATTGAATTTGGAACTAATTCAAAAACAGAGAATGTTGCATCTAAGAATGCAGGAAAGTATGACTATACATTTACTAATGAGAATTTTACTAAAACGCTAAAACAAATACATACAAACATTGATGCAAATATTGGAAAAACAGTAAAAATAAGTGGATTTGTATTTAAAATGCCTGATTTTAAAGAAAACTATTTTGTTTGCGGAAGAAATACAATATCAAACAATGAAGATACTGTAGCTGGTTTTCTATGCGACTATAATGGTACTAATAAGTTAATTGATAATGAGTGGGTTGAAATAACAGGCGTTATTATTAAGGGAGAATATAACGAAACAATGCCAGTAATAAAAGTAGGTAATATAAAAAAAATAACAGCACCAGCAAATACTTATGTTGAAAATGTAAATGAAAAAAATTAAATAAAAATCAGATACAAAACTTATTTAAAATTTTGTATCTGATTTTTTTTATTTAGGCATATCTATAAATCCACCCATATATACAATTACAAGAGGTACTAGTACAACTATAGTAAATAAAATTAATGCTATTCCAACAAAAGAATACGTAACTTCAGGTAATATTTTTTTAAATCTTTCAAGCGAGTCATCTACTTCCATTTGAATATATTCATTTACTTTTTCCATCATAGTAGTAAGTTCTGTTTGCATTCCTATTTCAACCATTTGTAATACCATTGGCTTAAATATTTTTTTATCCTCAAATGGAGTAAGCCAAGATTCACCAGCTACAACATTTACCTTAGCTAGTTCTACTGCAGATAAGAAGTAGAAATTTTTAGTTACATTTCTTGAAACTTCTAAACTTTCTTTTATTCTCATACCATTTTTTAAATTAAGTAGCATTGCTTGGAAGAATTTATGTATTGTTATATTATTTAGTAAAGGTCCAACAACAGGACATTTTAATTTAAATTTATCCCATCTATACCTTCCTTTTGGAGTATTTATAAAAAGTAAAAATATCATAACCAAAAGTAATATAATTCCTACTGGAATATACCAGTGAGCCATTAACCAATTTGCAACATTAAGGGTTACTATAGTGGCTCTTGGAATTTGACTTGATGAGTCAAACATATTGTATACATCTTGTATAATTGGTACACCAATAATAACAAGGGCAAACATTAATCCAATAATAAAAATAAATTGTAATAGTCTTGGAATAACCGCAGCTCTAACTTGTTTCTTCAACTTATTTGAATTTTCTAAATAATCCCTTGCATATAATAAAGCTGTATCTAAATTACCTGACTCTTCACCAACCTTTATAAAATTTACAAACATTGCTGGAAAAATATTAGGATAATTGTCCATAACAACATTCATTTTTTCCCCAGATTCAACACCAATTATAATATCTTCAACTATATCTTTTAATTTAGGGTTCTTTATTTGGTCATATATAATTCGTAAAGCTTGAATATTATTAAACTTAGCCTTTTTTAATATATACAGATTATTTACAAATATAATTATATCTTTAGATGTTACTCTAGAAAAAGGATGTAATTCTATTTGTTGTAATTCCTTTAATGTAATCTTTTTTAAATTTATTTTTCCATTATTTTCTTGTTGGTTTACGCTTTCAATTATTTTTTTTGTATCTAAGCTACTTGTTTCTTTTTTCTTTTCTTTATTTTTTTTCTCCGCCATCTTTTTTATATAAATGGGTTGAATATTTTCTTTTTTTAAGCTTTCCATTGCATGAGATTTATTAAGTGCCATAATTTTTCCATGTCCTATTTTTCCATCCTCAAAAATAACTCTATATTTATAACTTGGCATTTTAAATCCCACCTTTCTTATTAAATAATACTTCCCCCACTTGTAAGTATTAAACTTTTTATCATATTCATTCTCTCTGGCTCAACATTTTCTTTTAAAATTTGCATATCAATTAATCCTTTATTAAATAAATCAGCAAATGAGCTTTCAAAACTTATAGAACCTATATTTTTTGAAACATGTATAGTATCTTCAATATCAGATACACTAAATTTTTCCTGCCTTATTTGTGCAGCTATAACATTATTTACTATCATTATTTCTGGTACCATCATTAATGAACCTTTTGTATTTAAAATCAATTTTTGAGAAATAACCATCTTAAGAACAGATGATACTGAATTTTTTATAGCATTTTGTTCAGATGGTTCATACATATTAATAATTCTTTCAACAGTTTCCCCACATGATCTAGTATGTAATGTACCAATAACAAGTCCACCTGATTCTGCTAAATCAATTGCTACATCCATAGTCTTTCTGTCCCTTATTTCACCTAAAACAGCAATATCTACATCTTCTCTTAATAAATTAATAAGGCCGTTATAATAACTTATTACATCTGATTCTTCTCCAATTTCTTTCTGAATAACTATTGATTTATCAGATTCGTGCTCATATTCTATTGGATCCTCTAATGTTACAATTTTTCGATTAACCTCATTATTTATTTCTTGTACAAAAGCATTCATTGTTGTTGATTTTCCTGAGTTTACCTTACCAGTTACCAAGATAAGTCCACTCTTTATTTTTTTCATTTTCTTTACAACTTCACTTAATCCCATTTTATCAAGGTCTATTTTCCCATTTGGTATAACCCTTAAAGAAAATACTGGACACCCCTTTGATAGCGATACATTAATTCTATATCTCGTTTTAATATGTGTATATGAAAAGTCAATTTGTTTTTTTTCATCAAATTTTTTTTCTAAGCCTTTAATTTCATGAAAAAAGCCTTTTAATATCTCATTTAAATCACTTATACTTAAAATTTGCTTTTCATTATCAAAAATTAATTTTCTACTTACCCTATATACTGGAACCTGACCTGGAGTAAGGTGTATATCAGTTGCACCCAATTCAACTGCTCTTGTCAAAATCGGATATATCTTTTCCATATAATTATTCTCCTTTTTATAACGTAATTTTATTTTTTAATTCATCTATGGTTGTAATTCCATCTAGAACTTTTTGAATTCCATCTATAACCATTGGTTTATATTTCGTATTATTTATTGCATGCTCTCTTATTTCAATACTTGACTTTCCTTCTGATACCATATCTTTTAAATACTCATCCAAAGATAATACTTCAAAAATTCCAATTCTTTCGTAATATCCTGTGTTATTACATAATTCACAACCAACAGGTTCGTATAATTTTGCATTTTTTAAATCAAACTCTACATTACCAAATTTACTTGCTTTTTCAATAAAACTTTTCTCATCATCAGTAAGAATATGCTTTCTCTTACAATTATTACAAAGTCTTCTTACCAATCTTTGAGAAACAGTTGTTGCAATGGTTGAAGCAACGTCATAGTTAGAAATTTGCATTTTTCTTATTCTTGTTACAACTTCAACAGCATCAATTGTATGTATTGTTGATAATACAAGATGGCCAGTTTGACCAGCTTCTATAGCAATTTTAGCCGTTTCTTCATCTCTTATTTCGCCAACTAATATTACATCTGGATCTTGCCTTAAAACAGTTCTAAGTGCTGAGGCAAAGGTTATATTTGGAGCAATTTCGACTTGATTTACACCTGGTATTCTTCGTTCAACTGGATTTTCGATTGATATAATATTAATCTCAGGCCTATTTAGATATTCAATAACACTATATAAAGTAGTAGTTTTTCCTTCACCTGTAGGTGCTCCTATAACAATCATGCTATTTTTTCTGTTAAAAGCCCTTTCTATTAATTCATCATCCTTAAAAAAACCAAGGTCAAATAGGCTTTTTTTATCAGCATTCTTTTTAAGTATTCTTAATACAAATTTCTCACCATTTACATTTCTTTGAGATGATACACGAATACTATAGCCACTATAGCTATTGATTGTCCCATCTTGATCGTATGCTATTTCCTGGTGCATATTTGACATTGCTTTTAGTCTTCCTATTAGAACATTTTGCCTTGATTTACTAAGTTCAGAGGCAGTAATTAAAATTCCATCAATTCTATATCTAATCCTAATTTTATTATCCATTGGCTCAAAGTGAATATCGCTAGCCCTTTTTTCAATTGCAGTTAAAATTATATTATCAACTAATTTAGTAATGTCCTTTTCTTCCTTATCAATAAAAGTTGTTCCAACCATTCTTACGCCAGATATTTGCCTCATAATAGAAGTATATAATGTTACATATATTTCCATTTCATATCCCTTATTCATAAGTAATAGTTCAATTTCCCTCACTCTAGCAGTATCTTGGGGAGCTGCAAATGCAACTTTTAATTTATTACCAGATATTGCAAATGGAATAACTTTGTAATTAATAATAACGTCTCTTGGCAAGTAGTTAACAGGATTTATTTCTAAATCGTTATCAAGTATAACCGCTTTTGTTTGAAGTTTATATGAAAGCACATCTAACAACAATTTCTTATCACACATATCTAGAATATCTACAATCTCGGCAAATTTTAAATCTTTATGTTCTTTTTGATATTCAAGTACCTTATTAACTTGAGATTCAGTTAAAATTCCCCTTTTTATAAATTCATTACCTATTGGACTTTTTTTTGATTTTATATTTTCAAACATGTTTTTCCTCCTAGAAATAATTTACTCATTTAAATTCTTTAATGTGTATTCATAAAACTCATCTTTATCATAATTATAAATTTCTTTAAATTTTGAATTATATTTATTTTGAGTAATACTGAAATGTTCTGCCTCAGAGTAAACTGACATTGCATATATAAAAAATGCAATAGCTGAAAACATTACAACAAGTATTGCAGATCCCTTTATATTTTTTTTCATATTTTATTATCACCTACTGTAACAAAAATTTGTTTTTCTATTTGTTTACCATATTTTTTAAAAGCAATACTAATACATATATTATTTACACTTTCTTCACACTCTGTTGCAAAACTTTCCTTAACATCACTTATAGTACTTATACTATCAATACTTAAATTTTCCACATTCTTTACAAGAATACCATTATTTTTAAAAATTACTTTTTTTTCTTGGTCATAATAATACTCATCATTGTTTGAGAAAACAATTTTTCCATATATATTATCTACAGAATAACTATTTTTTGCACTATTTACTATATTATATTGAAGTTTATCAAATTGTTCATATATATATATATATGCTTTCTCACCCATTTCTTTATAATTCATATTTGTTCCCATTGAAATTGCAAATACTGTAAAGACAAAGAAAAGTGAAACATATACAACAATAGAATTTAAAGTAATACCAGACTTTCTATTCATCATTTTGCACCTTACCTTTTAAAGTATCTAAATTGTATTCGTAATCTTTTCCATCAAAATTATATTTTATACTTACATCTATTTTTTTTACAATATTACTATATGAAATATCAAGTTCACTAAAAGGAGTAACATTTACATACACGTTATAATCAACCCCATTTTTCTCTGTAACAAGACTATACGAATTTAATAAATCATATTTAGTAGCTTTGCAAGTTTCAATATTCTTTATTGCTAAAGATACAGCTTCACTTTTTGCAATAAGTAACATACTATTTTTATTATAATTTCTAGAAATCACATATGAGGAAATCAAAAATAGTGTAAAAAGTACCATTGCAATTATAATTTCAGTTATATAAACCCCTCTTTTTTTATTTAATTTATCTTCGTTTATCATTTTTTTCTTCAAAAAAAGCGTACCAATTAGTACAAATAAGACTGCATACACAACACATACTATAACAAGAGTTATACTAAGATTAAAAATAATAAAAAAAATAAGGTAAATTACACCATTTGTTAACTCTAAAATTGGATATCTTATACTTATCTTTTCCTTGCAATATCTACATTTTCCTCCACAGAATATGTAGCTTAAAACAGGAATTAAATCAAAGAAGCTAAGATTATGTTTACAATTTGGGCAGTATGATCTTTTTATTAATATATCTTGATTTCTTGGAATTCTATAAGTTGCAAGTGAAAAAAAACTTCCAAATAAGGTACCTATTACAAACATAAAAAATCCAATTACAATGTTTATATATAGCTCCATCTTTCCTCCTTATATGTTATTTTTACAAAACATTAAATAATGTTCTCTAAAAATAACACAATATATTGGTAAGGTCATATATATCACGTATATATGACCTAATTAATCGTATTTTTTAGCTTTTGTTTTTTATAAATTATTTAATAACGTCTTCTATTGAATTACTTTCTGAATTTTTAACTTTTACAAATTGGTTAAGTGTTGAATCCAATGCTGATTTATCACTATTTGTCTTCATCCATGCAGGTACGTTATCCTTTGTTTCAAATACTAGATATACTAAACCTGTATCTACGTCAAGATACCAAGTAGCTCCTGTTATAGCTGGAAGTGAAATATTTAAAAGAGCTTTAACTTGATCTGTGCCACTATCATCAGTATTAAATGTATAATATTTATCTCCAATACCTGTAGTAGTTACTAAAGCTGTTATACCACTAATTGCTTCATCAGAATTATTTTTTCCAGTGAATATATTTTTAGCGTCGTAAGCTCCTTGTGTTTCAGCCATTTTTTTACCATAGTAAAGGCTTACAGCAGAGTTAATATTTGATCTGTTATCTACAAGTTGTGCTACCCTACTTGAATCAATTGGATTTGTATTTTGATTTAATGTTAAAATAACAACGGCAGCTAAAATAATTATAACAATAATAGTTACAATTAATACGATTAAAGAAATACCTTGTTTGTTTTTCATAAAACTTCCTCCCTATATATATATTAAAACATTAAAAAATGTTTTAAACAGTGTTATTTATTAGTAGACGGTGGATTTGCAACTCCATCGTTACTATTTGTCGTTTTATTTATTGCTTCATTTTTAGTTTGAGTTGTAGTTACTGGTTTTGTTGTATTTGAATTGCTTTGACTTACATTTCCTTCAGGTGCAAACGGATCAGTATTACCAGTTTTGTACTGATTATTACTTTTATATTCTCTCATATCATCACTAGTAACTGAATACTGCTTTTTTAACGGTTCACTTGTGATATCTTTAGTTGATTCAAACGTATATTGTGATTTTGATATTTTTTCATAATTAGAAACATTAGCCTTTGTAACAGAAGACTGTTTTGGTAACATTAGCATAAATATAACCACAAAAAAGGCTAACATAACAAGAAAAGAAACTCCTAAAGTAATAAAATGGTTTTTGTTAATTTCCAAAACTATCCCTCCATTCTTATTTATTTATAGATATATTTTTTACTATAAATTTTGTCTTAATGGTTGTTCCTTCAACATAATCCATAGAAATATTATCAAGTTTAAATCTAAGTGAAGTATCGTTTTCTACTTCAAATATGAAATCTGAAGTATCCATATAACTTCCAGTAACCTGAATTGTTAAATTTGATTCTTCAGTTGTGCTATTATCTGATGAGTTTACAACCGTACTATTATTATTTACTGTTTTAGAAGAACTATTACTTGATGTTGACTTGTCTGAATTAGAATTAGAAGATGATGACGAACTTGTCTTACTATCTTTTGAATCCTCTTTTTTTGCATTTCCACCAGGTTCAACAATTACCAATTCAAGATTGTGTCTTTTTGCATAGTTTCCTAATTTTATCCACATATATTCTAAATTATACATATCTTCAGTTGTGGCCTCTTTTATAACATTTACAGTTTCATCACTTATTGAATTATATTTATTTTTTTGCTTATTAAACTCGTTTTCTGATTTTTTCAACTCTTCAATTGTTGAATTATACTTCTCATTAGAAGAATTCAATTTTTTTTCAGATGATTTTACTTGGCTATATTCTTCAATTAGAGAAGATATCGAATTAATTTTTATAAAGCCTAAATTTAGACCCAAAAGCATAAAAATTACCAATAAGATAATAATACATCCTAAAATTATTGATGTAACCATTAATTTTTTATTGTTTTGAATCATGGCAAATCACCACCAATCTCAATAGTTGTAGTCTCACCATTTTCAACTTTGTTAATTTTTGGATTATTAAGTACCCCTTCTAATTTTACCTGTGCAAAAAAGTATCCCAAATCTTCATATTCACTTGATGAAGCTTTAATGGTTACATATTTATTATCATCCGAAGAAATATTTACTAACCTTACATTTTCAGGTAATATTTTTATAATATTCTGAAGTAAAGAAGCAACATTATATGTCGAGAATTTTCCAATTTGGTTACTTTCTATTTTGTTTTTTAAGTCCTCTACTTCATCATTTACATCCTTATATTCCTGTGTATTTTTAGATATATATGAAATATCAGAATTTATTTCTTCTGTTTGGGCATTTAGATTTTGAATTTTTTTATCAATATCTTTTTTCATTTTATCTACAGTAAATGAATAAATAATACTAAAAGCAACATATGATAAAAGAACAACACCTGAAGCTATCGTCACGTATTGTAAAGTATTTAAAGTTTTATCTCCAAAACTTATACTCATTTTCTTATTAGTTCTTGATGAAAAAATCTTTTTTGGAAATAAGGACTTCTTACTTAAATACTTAAGTTCTTTGTATTTTGGATTTAAAAATTCATATCCAAGTGCAATTGCTTCAATTACACTGTTGTTTTCATATATATTTTTTACATCAGTTTCATTGAAAATATATATAGGCTTTAGAATTTTACACTTAACATCTAAAAACTGAGAAAATAATAAATCAACGTTTATAAAACAAGAACCCATACCAGTTAATATAACTTGTGAGATATCTGTTTTATATTTTCTTACATGTTCTAAACATTTTTTTAATATTTCTTGAAATATAGGCTCTACAATCTGTTCTAATTCAGGTGAATTTACATCTTCTCCCTCTGTATAAACATTCATTTTTTTACACTCATCATAAGCCTTTTCAAAGGAACCGAAAATGTTTGCAAATTCATTTAACAAATCTTTCATTCCAAGTGTATATGTTGAAAAATCAATCACTTTATTATTAACTACTGTAGTTATTGATAAATTCATACCAATATTTACTAGTATATAGCTATCTTCATTTGATGAAACTAATCTTCTTAAAAGAAGATTTGCAGGATATATTCCTGAAATACTTTTTGATAGAGCAATGTCTTCATTTATTACATCCTTACTAGTTATATTCAAAAAAGCATTTTTTTTATTTTCCTCATTTGTTCCTTCTGCTACCATATATACATATGAATATCTATCAGGAGATTTAGCATTTTTTTCACACCATGATTCATATTCCAATTTCATAATACTTGAGAAATATGAATTTTCTTTTACTTGATCATATATTTTTGTACTATAGTACACATCATTTCGTGGATTAATTACTATGGGAATGTTGTAACTGTCTGTCTCATCAATAATTTGATGTAGTTCCTGCTTGTGATCATTTTTTATAAATTTTATCCCATATTTTTCTATATTTGGTAATTTATTTCCATTAAGGCATATTTTAGCATATTTTATGATATTATCATCAAAATAGACTCCCAAACAGCTTGACATTTCATTCCTCCATACCTTTTTAAAACAATTTTTATTCATTAACTCTACAGAATTATATATTACTTTTTTATATTAAATTCATAATTATATTTTATTATATAAAAAAATTTTTTTCAATATATTTTTATTTTTTTACTTTTTTGTAACGATCATGAAATTCTGATGTAATATTTTTGTAATTTTATTCATTACTTAGCTATAAAAATAGAAAACTAATCAATATGAAAAGTTTTCTATTTACTTTGTTATTTAGCAGTAGTAGATTTTTTATTTAATTTAAAAAAAGTATACATTGCTGCTCCACTTGAAACAAATATTATTGGTAAAATAATATTTAAAATATCTCCTGTTGTAGGATTTGATGATTCTTTTTTCGTGTTATCAATAGTTTGTTTGCTCTCATCATCATTTACTTTGTTTCCGTCATTGTCATTGTCATTGTTATTGTTATCATCACCTGGTTCATCAACTTTCTCCTTAACATCAACAATAGCCTTTATATTTTGAATAACTTCTATACCATTAAAATAATTAATATGCACTTCTACATTAGTAGTACCATTAACTTTAGGAGTAATAATACAATCATCATTTATTGAAATAATGTTTTCATTATTTATTTCCAAATCTTTAATTGAAGAAATTTCATTAAATACGTCTGATATTTCAATTTTTCCAGTTTGACTTAAACTATCAAAATTATAATTAGTATTTTTCAATGTTTCATCATATCTTTTTATTTTATTATTATAATTTTCCCAACCATTTTGTTCATATCCTGTTAAACCATTCTTAGCATAAAAAGAGAATCCCTCAGCCGTATTATCAAAGACTTGTGTTCCAATTATACCTACATTTCCAAAAGAAAGAATTTTATTTAAATTAAGGCATTTATAGAATGCTTTATTTCCAATTGATGTAATATCACCAAGTATTACAGCATATTCCAAATTATTACAGTTTAAAAAAGAATTTTCACCTATAGTAGCTACTTTTTTTGGTATAGTTATATTTTTTAATTTACTACATCCCTCAAATAAACATTCCCCAACATAGGATATATTCTCGGATAATTTTATATTTTCAAGATTAACACAGTAATAAAAAGTGTATTTTCCTAAGTCAGTTACGCTGTCAGGTACTGTAACATTTACTATATTACTACAATAGCAAAATGCATAAGGTTCAACTTTTTTTACACTTTCTGGAATAGTATATTGTGTCTTTTCATTTCTATCAGGGAATTTAATCAACATTGTTTTATTTTTATCAAATAATATCCCATCTTCAGAAGAAAAATTATTATTATTTTGCGAAACATTTATTGCCTTTAATTTGCTACAAGACCAAAAGCTCCACTTAGTAATTTTTTCAACGTTTTCAGGTATTTCAACGTTCTCAATATTATTACAATAATAAAAAGCGTAATCACTTATTTTCTTCAGACTTGAACTAAATTTAATTTCTTTTAAATTCCTTGAGCCATCAAAAGCCCTATAGCTAATCTCTTCAACTCCGTCTGGAACCACATATTTACTATCTTCCTTAGCTTTTGGATATTTTGCAATACTCTTCATATCTTTAGAAAATAGTACACCATCTTTTGAGGCAAAGGATACATTACTTTCAACAACATTAATATTCTTAAGACTATTGCATCCAGAAAATGCAAAACTACCAATACTATATACACCCTTTGGAATAGTTATACTTTCAAGGTTAGTACACTTACCAAAAGCATTATTTTGAATAACCTTAACTTCCTTTCCATCAATTACCTCAGGGATAATATAATCATTTTCAATACTTTTATCGCAATCTACAATTGCAATACTACCATCCTCTAAAACATTATATGTTAGTTTTTCAAATGTATCTGCATATATATTTTCTTTTATTGCGAATACAATAAAAAATAAAAAAACAAAAACTAATA
>OJNX01000669.1_pt1 | contig 22060 bp, 20 predicted proteins | sample 1598021 | NCBI WGS metagenome assembly OJNX01 (sample SAMN01915227, study PRJEB22387) | human gut metagenome | isolation source: stool | host: Homo sapiens | place: USA | reverse complement strand
TGCTTTTTTAGGGGTTTCCTATAATTAGAGAAATATAATGGGCAATGTTCCAAATCTGAGATTCCCGGAGTTCTGTGGGGAGTGGGAAACGATAAAAGTTTCAGAGCTTTTAGATTTCTACTCAACCAACTCTCTGTCATGGGAACAGTTAGATTATAGTAACGGTAAAATCAAGAATTTGCATTACGGTTTAATTCATAAAGGAGTACCTACCATGGTAGATGTTGCTTGTGATTCTCTTCCTTACATCAAAGAGGAATCTATGCTCAAATCATTTACCCTATTCAAAGAAGGAGATGTAGCATTTGCTGATGCGTCTGAAGATACAAACGATGTAGCTAAAGCCATAGAAGTTGTTAATTGTGATAACCAACAAATCGTTTCTGGCTTACACACAATACATGGACGTGATAATTCTAATCGGACTGTTATTGGTTATAAAGGTTATGCTTTTGCTTCTGATTCATTCCACAAGCAGATTAGAAGAATTGCTCAAGGTACAAAGGTTTTTTCTATCAGTGTTCGCAATTTTGATGAAGCATATATCGGAATCCCTTCAAAAGAAGAACAAACCCAAATTGCAAAACTGTTAATAACCATAGACAAGCGCATTGCTACCCAAAACAAAATCATTGAGAAACTGCAATCCTTAATTAAAGGGCTTATAGATGATATAATAACTCTGAAATGTGGGCAGTTAGTGGCATTTGAAACATTATATAGTAAAGCAGGTGAGGGTGGAACACCCACTACGTCAAATACAGAATTTTATGATAACGGCAGCATTCCTTTCATAAAAATAGACGATTTGAGCAATAAATATTTATCGGCTAACAAAGACTATATTACAGAGTTAGGACTCAAAAAATCTTCAGCATGGCTGATTCCTACGCACTCCATTATATACTCTAATGGAGCAACAATCGGTGCTATTTCTATAAACAAATATCCAGTCTGTACCAAACAAGGAATTTTAGGTATTGTCCCTAATACAAATATTGATGTTGAATTTCTTTATTACTTTATGCAATCTTCATATTTTCAAAAAGAAGTTGAACGTGTTGTAACTGAAGGTACGATGAAAACAGCCTACCTAAAGGATATAAATCACATAAAATGCCCAATACCAGATTTAGATAGGCAAAAAGAAATTAGTCATTTTCTTTCAGTGTTATCGCTTAAAGAGGATGTTGAAAGGCAACTATTACAGAAATATCAAATACAGAAACAATATCTATTAAGGAAGATGTTCATATAAACATCTTCCCCAACAAATACAGTTTTTGTTGATTGAATGACGCAAGAAGTTCTTGCTCAACAAAAAGTTTGCTCTCCAATTTGTCAAGCACGTTTGCGACACGCTTTTGTTCAGCAAGTGAAGGACAATATATTTTCGCTTTACCATAATCTTTGAAGTAGATATGTGGTATCGCCATACCAGTTTTGTACGGTTGAAAGTTGAACACTGACAGCGCAAAGTACAGATACCGCAAATCATTGTTGCCTATGACAGTAAGATAGTTGAGTGTGCCAATTACCGAAAATTTGCCCTGTGCATAGGAAACTGTACCAACACCCGAACCATCCTTGATTACCAGTATCGCATCACCGTTCATTTGTGGCACATCTTTATAACCAACCAATCCATTTGCACCAAACACTTTGCATAGTCCACTAGACAAAACCTCGCTCTCTTGAAGTGTTGAGCTATGACACTCTAAACACTGAGAAATTGCAATGTTAGCCTTTTCTTTGGTCGTTAGCGCAACTGCAAGCCCTTTAATTAAGGATTGCTGTACAGTAATGTCCGCAATTATTCATCGGTGCTATTCTTCACAAACAAATATGATTCCACTGTCCGAATTACTCAAACAATGTTCTGATAGAAATCGCAGTGGCTCTGATTTGCAAGTTCTTTCGGTTAGTAACAAATACGGATTTATAGCTCAATCAAACCAATTTGAGGACAGAGAAGTAGCAAGCGATGATACCTCAAATTATAAGGTTGTGAAGAAAGGTATGTTTGCATACAATCCTGCTCGTATAAATGTTGGCTCAATAGCATTGTACGAAATGGACGGTAATGGTATTGTTAGTCCCATGTATGTTTGCTTTACTACAAAATCAGAATTATTACCCAGTTATCTAAAGTACTATTTTGCATCACAAACATTCAAACATGAAATGTATAAACGCCTGGAAGGCAGTGTTCGCTTATGTCTTACTTTTGAGGAGTTGTGCAATATAGAAATTCATTTGCCAAGTATTGAGCAACAAAAGAATATCAGTAAGTACATTTCAAAAATCGAAAACAATCTTTCATTAGTGGATAGCATATTTTCTAAATATCAGCAGCAACGAAGATACCTGCTCTCGCAAATGTTTATATGAACATCTGCGAGAGCAAAAATTGCTTCAATTCTTGTAAAATAGAAATGCCCCTTTGTTCGACTTCAAGTTTAGTATAAAAAGCATCAATAATTTTACATATATGCTGTTGCTTTGGTATAGGAGGTAGTCTAATTTCTACCTTTTGAAATATATCCATTCTCAAAGATGGTACAGTAGAACCAACTGAATTTCTAACAAAATAAGAATTTAATGTATTCATAAAATGGTAACAATACTTTGGTATAATACATGAAGCGAAATCCGTTATGGCGTAACACCTTTGGTGTAAAGCAAATTTCCCATTATAATATCGAGGATAAAAACTTTGTCCTTCGCCAGCATAAATAACAGCTTCTTTGTCAAACGAATAAGTTGGAAACCATTTTAATTCTTCTGAACGGTCAAAGAAAGGATACCAATCTTCTTGATGTTCTGTATTAGCATCTTGCACGTCACCAGCACCATTCGTAATATGTGCAATTTTGCCTAAACGTATGGTATGAGCATCTGCTATTGAATGAAAGAGTAAATCTGTTATTGCGGACTTTAGTTTTTTCAAATCCTCAATGATTTTGTTTTGGGTAGCGATGCGAGCATCCACACATTGCAAGAGTTTTCCAATCTTTTCTTGCTCTGACAATCTTGGTATATCAAGAGATACCTTACTTAATCCATCTTGTCCAATATTGAAATGCTGTGCTCCTGCTCCTTTCACAATGATTCTTTTCCGTGCAGTAGGTGAAGCCAAAAGGTAGCGAAAGAATAAAGGATTATAGTTGCCCTTACTCTTTCCACGGATTACGAAGCCACCAAATATTGCAGGCTTGCTATCCAAATAAACATTTGCCCGACCAACATCCTCCAAAGTTTCTGAACTGCGTTGAAAAAGGATGTCGCCATAATCAACTCCATATGTTTCAATATCTCCATCTTGAAGTTCTACAGATGCACGAATATTATCATAGCAAATATATTGGTTATTAAGAATATCCATAACAGATATGAACTTCGTTCCACGTCCGAAACGCTTAGCGTCAGGATTCAAACCATTTTTGAAATTCATAAAATCGGTGAGCGGTTGACTGCTCCACTCCCCACTAAACTCCGGGAATCTCAGATTTGGAACATTGAGGATTTTATTTTCGTTATTATTTGCCATAATCATTATTCTTTATCAGGGTTAATATCAAACGGCAACAATTTGTCGCCATTATTAAACCGGTCGAAATCAGAGATAAAAGAACGGTCTTGAATCACTTTATATTTCTCGTACTCGCCATACGCCTTCTCTCGTGCTGCTTCTTGTGAAACTTTACCGGCAGTATCTTGTGCCTTATAATCCATAGTGCCAAGAAACTGTTCAAGACGTTGCTTCCAATCTTCCATCGTTGTTATAATGTGACGTTGGGCACGAAGCTCTGCAAATTCAAGGAATGCGTTAGTTACGCCGTTAAGTTCGGAAATCTCTTTGTCTGACAAATAGTTCTTTGCCACAATCGTATCGGACTTCTGGACTCTACCATCGGGAGCTTTCTTCCAAGTGGTCAATCCCATATGGGGCATTTCAGAGTCGGCACGTTCATACACTATTTCAGCAGCGGTACGATTAGTCACAGCCAAATGCATCATATTTTGCACCATTTTGAAGAACAATTTAGTACAATCCGATTTCGGGTCGTAATCAGCACTGCATTCCGCATAGATGTCTGTTATCTTCTGGTAGTATCTGCGTTCCGATGTGCGTATCTCACGAATACGCTCCAGCAAATCATCAAAATAATCTTTGCCAAAATGCTTTCCCTGTTTTAGTCTTTCATCATCAAGAGCATACCCTTTAATGACAAATTCCTTCAAAACAGACGTAGCCCAAATACGAAACTGAGTGGCTTGATAGCTATTGACACGATAACCTACCGCTATGATAGCATCCAAATTATAGAACAACGGTGTACGCTCCACGTCTCGTTCTCCCTCGGATTGAACTATCCCAATTTTTCGGATAGTTGCCTCTTTGGTAAGTTCACCGGATTCATAAATCTGTCCAAGATGATAGTTGATGGTTCGTACATCCACCCCAAACAAGTCCGCCATGCGCTTTTGCGACATCCAGAATGTTTCACTATTGAATATTACCTCTACTCGAACTTCTCCTTGTGCGGTTTTATACAGTAACAGATTGGAACTATATGAGTTAAGCACCAATTCGTTAGTAGATATGGTTTGAGAAAAGTAATCTCTTGCCTGTTGTACCAATACTTTTTTTGCATCAGCATTTTCAGCAATAATCATACACGCCATACGTGACAAGCGGAAGATACTGACTTTACGGAACGAGCCACTGCCTATCTTCACCATATCAACCGCTTGGTTGAAATGCTCATCAATATTCATTCCTTTTATGCCTGCGACTTTGATTGCTTTGTCTATGACTTTTTGGAATTTCCAATAAGCCGAATAACCCATAGCAGCGCATAGGTCACGTGAACTCCAATATTCATTTTCGCTCTCATCGTGACGGCGGATATTGTCGAATGAAGGACGCATTTCCGGGATGTTATCTATCTCTGCCATAACACTATTATTCAACCAGTCCCAATTCTTTAAGATATACTTCAATCTCCTTATCTAGTTCGGCACGTTTGGCTTCCAACTCCTTGATTTCTGCCATTACAGCTTTAATGTCAATAGGTTCTTCCTCTTCAAAAGTATCGACATAACGAGGAATATTCAGATTATAGTCGTTATCGGCAACCTCCTGTAAAGTGGCAAGATGGCTGTACTTTTCTATTTCTTTTCGCTCGCGATAGGTATCAACAATCTTGTCAATATGCTCTTTACGCAGTTTGTTTTGTGTCTTGACTTTCTCAAACTCCTTGCTCGCATCTATGAACAGAATATTATCATCTTCCTTACGGCATTTCTTCATCACAAGAATACAGGTCGGAATACTTGTACCATAGAATATATTAGCCGGCAAACCGATAATGGCATCGATATAGTTTTTCTTCTCTATCAGGAAACGGCGTATTACCCCTTCTGCATTACCACGGAACAAAACACCGTGTGGAGCGACACAAGCCATCGTACCACCTTCGTTCAAGTGATAAATCATGTGTAGGATAAAAGCATAATCTGCTGTCTTCTTTGGCGCAAGTCGCCCTGCTTTGCTGAAACGGTCATCGGTATTAAATTTGTCGGCAGCACTCCATTCGGCAGAGAATGGAGGATTTGCGACTACCGCATCAAACTGAGTGTCGCCAAAGACATCCCATTCAAGCGTATCGCCGTTTTCAATCTTGAAATTGCTGAATCTGATACCGTGAAGCAACATATTCATTCTGGCGAGGTTGTAGGTCGTCGGATTCTTTTCCTGTCCGTAAATATCAACCGCATTTCCAATACTTGCAGCACGAAGAAGCAATGAGCCACTACCGCAAGTAGGGTCATATACATTGCGCAAACGCTGGTGTCCAATGGAAACAATCTCTGCCAAAATACGGCTAACTTCCTGCGGAGTATAGAATTCCCCGGCTTTTTTCCCGGCTCCTGCCGCAAACTGCGAAATCATATATTCGTAAGCATCACCCAAGATGTCAATTTCCTGTGATGCCTCTACGCTAAAGTCTATATCGTCCAATGCAAGAAGCACATTGCTGACGAGTGTATTTTTATCATTGGCTGTTTTACCCAATTTAGGTGAAGCCAAGTCTATATCTGAAAACAATCCTCCGAAATCCTCTTCGCTGTCCTGTCCAAGAGTGCTGTCTTCGATACGCTTCAATGAACGTTCAAGTATAGGTAAAATGTTCTCTTTCCGCTTGATGGCCTCTATTACGGACGAAAACAAGAATTTCGGTTCAATGAAGTAACCTATATTTTCCAAGCATTGATTCTTTACTTCCTCTTGTAACTCGACTACATCGGTATCATCCATTTCCCACAATTCCTTAAAGGTTATTTCATCATCCACCAAGGCATTGTTGGCATACTTTTCTATTTTCTCAGATAAGTATTTATAGAAAATAAAACCCAATGTGAAATACATAAAGTCGCTCGCCGACATATTGCCACGCAAACGATTTGCGACCTCCCAAAGCTGGTCACGGAGTTTCTGTTGCAGTTCTTCGCTCATATTTATTATAATTCTTTAATTACAAAACCAAATTTATTCGCAAACTCTAAAATACGACCTATATTATTCTTACCATGCTGTGATGATACAACAAACCTGACACCATCATTAGACATAAGAATATCTTTTTCAAACCATCTTTTATGCGTATCTGACGTTTTAAGTTTCCAATTTCCTACTTCTTCAACGGTTTTAACTAAGTGTTTAGGCAACAAATTAATTAGCTCTTTATAATCAACAGAGGTAGACTCGATAAAAAGTCGAACTACTTCTAATGCTAATCTACCTTTCCCATAAGAACCAACTCCATTAAGTGAATATTTTGTATAGTCTTTTCTGCTATTAGTACATTTTCTTGGCAATTCATTTTGAACAGATTGAGATATAAAGTTATCGCTACGCAAAGGTTGATTATTCTCATATTCTGTTATTACGGCATCATCTATAGTTTGTGCTATTTCTTTAAAAATTTCCAATGCTTTTTGCGGAGCGACATTAAAAAATTCTCTATTCTGACGAATACGAAAATCAGTCAAACTGTCGATTATCTTATGCACGAGTTTTTCCACCTCATTATATTTAACCGTTTTAATGGTTGCATGTATCTCAAAAGGCAACGGAACTGCCGTATTGTCAAGTTCCTTGGAACGTATATCAACAGGGCGTGCGCTTTTGCCAATCTTAACCCAATCCTCACGAAAACTTGGATTAGTCAAGATATACACATATCCGGGTTCATTTGTTTTTACCATATACGTATTTACTCCCAATTAAATGTTCTTATTATATTACGCAATCTCTCCATGATTCTCGTCAACGCCTTTCTTGTTTTTATAAGACCAAGATGTTTTTCTTTCAATGCCTTTTGTATGATTTCCGGCTGTTCCTTTTGCAAATAGTCATACTCCTTTATGTATAGATTCAGCACCTCGGTAGGAATTTGTTCATCATCCGACAAATCTTTTACAGCCTTATTGCGTTCAGATACAATATATTGATTCAAACGCTCTTCCAATTCACTTGTACCATCAGCCTTACTACGTCCGCTCATGAAGTTTTCCTTATCTTCATCAACATTTTTCCGAATAAAGCCATCAATGAGTTTGGCTTTGCCTCGCATCCCGGCATCCTTAATCATTGTGTCAATGATATGTTGCCTTTTCTCTGAATAATCATTGCTATATGGGTCAAGTTCTGCAATGAGTTCAAGAATGTAAGCCACATTGATAATGTCGCTATGTAGAAGTTCAAGACAGAAATCTATATCCTCTAATCCCTGACTGTTCCCATACGGAACAGGGTCTTCTGCAACTACAGATGGAATTACAGGCGGTTCTATAAACCCGACTGTAATGTCAAGATACTTACTCTTATAGTCGCTGAATTGCTGCTCGGTCATACCAAGATCTTCCGCATCCTCGCTATAATCTTCGTATATCTGGATTTCCGCATGTTTACGGATAATATCACGAAATGCCAGAACAAAATTTTTCTTGTCATTTTCGCTTTGCAGAAAATCTATACTGCTGGGTGTAGGATATTTTTTCAGGAACTCTGTTGCCAAGCATTTATATTCCTTTTTTACATCCTCAAACGGTGGACGTACTATATCTTCAGAATTATCAGAGTTGCTGAACAATTTAATAGACGTATCAACATTATTTTTCAAGTCACGGAAGCAAACGATTTTACCGAAACGTTTCTTCTCGTTCAATACTCGGTTGGTACGACTGAATGCTTGCAGCAAACCGTGATATTCCATATTCTTATCTACATAGAGCGTATTCAGTTTTTTACTGTCGAAACCGGTAAGGAACATACCCACGACAAGACAAAGGTCAAGCGGTTTCATATCCGCTTTCTTCTTTTTCATGCGCAGATTGATGTCATCATAGTAGGCACGGAAGTTTTCTGTAGTAAAGGCAGTGCCGAACATATTGTTATAATCGTCCATAATTGTTTGCAGTTCATCAGCCTCACCCACACCCTCTTTTGCATACTGCCCTGTACCCATGCCGGTCTGTTCATCATCCAGACTATTGTTGGCAGCGTAAGTAAACACAGCACCTATACGGATTTTCGGATTCAACGATTTGAATATCTTGTAATATCGTATGAGCATCGACACGGATTGCACAGCAAACAAGGCATCAAACTCTCCGTCGAATGTGGATTTGTTGAAATTGTTAAGGATAAACTTGGCGATTTCCTCCATACGAGCTTGATTGTCGTTGTCAACAACTTCGTTGCCGTGATAATACTCCACAAGGAATCCAAGCACGTTTTCATCGGCTATGGCATCCTTAATAAGATATTTATGAAGACAATTTCCGAATATCTCCTTAGTGGTATGCCCATCTACCGCATTTTCAGTAAAAATAGGTGTTCCCGTGAAGCCAAAGATTTGAGCATTGTCAAAGAACTTCATAATCTTCTTATGACTATCCCCAAAGTGGCTACGATGACACTCATCAAATATCATCACGATACGTGAGTGGCGAATAGTTTCAATCTTGTTGCTATACCACGTCTTGCTGACTGCGGCATTGAGTTTCTGAATGGTAGTGATGATAATCTTAGAATTGCTTTGAAGTCGCTTCACAAGTTCATCCGTATTATCAGTACTATCCACAGCTCCCGGCTCAAACGCTTCATATTCCGATTGAGTCTGAGTATCAAGGTCATGTCGGTCAACAACAAACATAACCTTATCCACATCATCCAACTCTGACACAAGTTGGGCAGCCTTGAACGAAGTCAATGTCTTTCCGGCTCCTGTTGTATGCCATATATAGCCGTTATCGTTGGAGTTCTGCACACGATCTAGAATTTTCTCTACGGCATAGAACTGATAAGGACGAAGCACCATCAAACATTTGTCGCCCTCGTGCAGCACGATATATTTCCCTATTATTTTGCCAAGCGTACATTTTTCCAAGAAGAATACGGCAAACTTATCCAATTCATTAAACGGATGATTGGCAGCATCCGTCCAATTGAATGTAAACTTATAACCGCTATTAGGATTGTTGGCAAAATAGCGGGTATTGACACCATTTGATATAACAAACAATTGGATATAGTCGAACAATCCGTGGAACGAAGTCTTATGATAGCGTTGTATCTGATTATATGCCTGTTTGAGTTCTACTCCCCTGCGCTTTAACTCTATCTGAACCAATGGTAAACCATTGATAAGTATAGTCACATCATAGCGGCATTTTTTCCGTCCTTCAACAGTAATCTGATTCGAGACCTGAAACTCATTCTGACACCATTGGGTACGATTGAGAAATTCCACCCAAATCCGTTGTCCATTTACCGTATCAAGCGGATAGAGGTCACGAAGTTTCTTGGCCTTTTCAAAGCGAGTTCCACCTTCAAGATAAATTAATATCTTCTCAAACTCTTCATCCGTAAATGAAGTACGACCAACTTCCGCCAGTTGTTTCTTGTTATGAATCTCCAACTGACGTTTGAAATTAACATAAAGATTATCTTCCTCGACAATCTGGACATACTCATAGTCCATTTGTCGGAGTGTGGCTATCAGTCCGGCTTCCAACGCCGCTTCGCTTTGTGTTGACATATTCTTGCCTTGTTATGAGTGGTTACTTTATTTTTATATTGCTATTCAGTACCTTGACATTCAATGCTTTTATATTGCAAAAAGCGTTTTTGATAATGGACAATATAAGATTCTACAATTCGATTACATATGATATTATTCTAACGCACGCTTTACAGATTGATAATCCCAATAATATTGCCCATTCTCCCATTTCCACATAGCGACATGAGTTCCATGATATTTTATAGAATCGGGACATTTGGATTTATTCACAGAACCAGCATTATATAAAACAACTATTTTTAATCCATCACGGATAGCTTTTTCACACTCATATTCGATATAGCTACGATAATCAACACTATGACCTCTAGCACAACTCTGTGTCCAACTATTATAACTACCGCAATATTGACAGCTACCACTTCTCACTGTTTTTGTGGTATTACCTACAATCAATACGAACGTCTTAGATACATCAAGCCTTGTAGCAAGAGAACTTTTAATACTACAATTTAGGCTGCTATCACGTGCTTGTGTTAAATCATGTGCATCATGAAAATCCAAGCTCCAATAATTACTTTTTTTCCATTTGTAGAGTTGTTCTACAGCATTTTTATCGCCATCCCAATCTGCGGCAATGTAAGTTTTTGTTCTGTACACCATTATTTTACTCCTTTTATTTCATAAATATTAATACTTTGCATCGCTTCTTCAGTCAGTAGAATTGTTATTGTTTGATTTATATTTACTCCACTAGTTCGTAAGGTACACAACATACATCTTAAAAGATCAAAATTTGATTTATGTGGTGTCCCGTCGAATCGTGTTATACCAGAGCCTAAAAGAGGAATAAATATGGGCTTATTCGCATAGGTACGACTTATTTCCGCCCACATTACTCGCAAACAATTCTCATAATCTTTTTGTGTAAGATGAGCTTGATTATTATCAAAATGAGTAAATGCCAATAACATATAATCTTTATATCTAATAATTCGCCCAAGTGGAAAAATTGACCTATTATTCCGAGTTCGCCTCTTAAAAGAGGTGTTATCATCGTTCTCTGATGAAATAATTTTGTTTAGTTCATTTATATCAGCGACATAATTATCTATAAATTTGCCATTCAATGTATTATGCGCAATTATTATATCATCGACCTGTGTGTCAAAATATTCATTAAAAGCAATAACTTTCCAGCCATTTGCCTTAAAAATATCACCTTTTCTTATATTAACTTTTATACCACGAATATTTAACGATATTCCATCTTTTGCAAGACTGTGTTTAATGATAAAAATAACAACATCTATAATCAAAAAGATAACTATGACAAATAATAATTTAATAATCCAACTATAATCTCCCCAAAATTTCTCCAGAGAAATTGCAGAAACTGCAAATAATGTTTCTATACCTGCAAGTATAGCAAAAGCCGTATTGGTACTATCTTTCCAAAGTAACGGACTATTTATGTAGTGCACAAATTTCATAATATATCGATATTCATAAAAGACCTTACCTTAAATTATTCATTCGACGTTCATCCAACACTCCCGCAAACAAATCCATCTCACGCTTAGACACGCTCAATCGTACTGCCAACTCTCGCCATCCTTTCACCGCTTCAGTAACCTCTGAAATAATCTTCTCCGCTATTTTACAATTAAGCATATAATCCCCACAAGCATCAAGCAAAATGCCGAGGTCTGCCTTGTTGGAGGTTGCAGAAATAAGCAGACTTTGATACGCATTCAAAGTAGGATTCATATCGTATGCAGGTGATAGCGACCAGCCTTTTGCAGTCAAAAGAAAACCATGATTGCGGAAATGGTCATCGCTGTTGCCAATGCAGATATTGAAAGCCACACGACGATAGAGTTCCTGCAAATTACGATCTACATCCGTACAGTTCTGAATGATGAAATCAACTATTTCCAGATAACCATACCCTGTAGTCGCATTATCTCCATCATTCAGTCCCAACAGAGTCATTGCGGAAGCAAAATGAATCCGTTTTCCATCTTTGGTTCTGTCAAAACGCTCTGAAAGCAAGGTGTGATATTTTTCGCCTGTGGCAATAACTTTTGTTTTCGCTGCATTTATACCAGCTTTTGCTGCAAGCAAATGGCTGAAATGCTCCCAAAGTCCGGCATCGTAATCATCCTTACGAGAAGGGAACTTGGCCACATAAAGCGTTTTATCCGTGTCTATCACACTGGCTTTCGGCCTTGCTCCACCCAATGAAGAACCCGGTTGCACAAGTTGTACAATCCACTTTCGATCAGGCAGCACGTTATCTTCTTCGCTTCTCTCAATCTCCGCACTGGCTGCAATCAATTCCCTAATATCCGTCAAAGGTGGGATTTTCAACGATTCACTCACATTTATAAAATCGCCATCCGGGTTTTCCTTGAAGCGGAAAGCACCCATTCGGGAGAAGTCATCAATACCAGTTAGGAAATCGAATGAAGACAATCTTCGTACTGGCCGCTTTTCTTCCATTGCTGCAAGCTGCTCACGCCGCAACAATAGAGTTCGCCCCCAACGGTCTGGCAATGCATCCGAAAAACATCCGAATATATCTTTTCCTGGCTGCGTATATTGTTGCCCCGGATAATTATTCAATTTATCACTCAAAAACAAATCTCCATGCTTTTTCAACCAATCATCGCTGAATGTAAAGCAATAACTGTCAGAGCCACGAAGTGATTCGTAGCCCAACTCGCCAATGAGTTCTATCTCATTCAGCCAGTCAAAATCGGCATATACATACAGTTTCTTCATCCCTATTCTTTTTTAGATGCACGTTCCCTTGTCTTCAAACTCAAATCCTGCAAAGCTTTCCCCAATTTATCTTCTTTGGCCAGCCACAGAATATCATCATCAAGCTGCAAAGCATACAGCACACGCAAGTAAATCCCTATTGCCACAGTCGGCACACCTTTCTCTATTCGGGATACGGTCAGCGGAGAACAGGTAGCACGTTCCGCAACCTGAGCCACACTCAGATTCCTTCGTAGGCGAGCCAACTTAATCTGCTCCCCCACTATTTGCATTTTCTGCTCCAATTTTCTGGGCAACTTAGTACCCATTGTATTTTTTGTCATAATCAACCTATCATATAACATGCAAAGTTAATACTTTTTATTTATTTAATGATGCATTACACATAAAAAACACACATCATTGCATAATTAACCATGCATATAATCCATTTTGAGTAGAAAACACCAAAAACCAAGTGCTATTATATTGTTTATTGTAGCTATATATGCCTATTAACGAACAAAATATTGTTTGTTATATAGATGCAATCTGTCCCTCGTTCACGCATCATATCAAAGAACCACTTTGCCGGCCAAAAAAAGGAGTAACCACATTTCCAACTTGACTTTAATGACTGCTATATACCAAGTAAAGTATTTCCAAGAGGGTGGGCTCAAACCACCCTATATATAGCATATTCGAACACACAGCAAAGGGAGTCGTCTCAAACGAACCCATCAAGCAAAAATTACAAATACACTCCAGTCTGCCATTACACTTTTTCAAAGGAATAAATACGACTTCATCACACTTTTTCCAGCGAATCAGAGTCCCTTTAAACACTTTTCTTAAATCATCAACTTTACTTTATCCCCGTATTCATATATACATCCATTAAAGTAAAGTCAAAAAGAGGGAGAAAGAAAAACATTCGGCAAGCAAACGATTTTTCTTTTGGTCAGCACCGTTATAATACACAACATCATCTTCAACCTTGGAGAAACAACCAGCGAAATAACCGCGAACATCATCACCGACAAAATGCGATGCAATATATTTCATACATTCCAAAATACACCTCAAATCAGCCCCTCAAAAATGATTTTGCACAAAGTTTTTCACTTGCTTTCATAATCCAAAAAAATGCGCTAATTTTGTACTCGTTCAGCGAAGAAAAAAAGTGCAAAACGGACTTTTCTACCATTTTATTTATAAAATATTGGTAATCAACCGGTCTAATATGCTGCATCGTAAGTGGTGATTACCAACGGTTAGCATATATCATCAACGATTATTAAGGCGTTCATTTTGAGCGCCTTTCTTTTTAGCCTTGTAAGCGATAGTTATCGTTTATAGGGCTTTTTCAGCTCATTTTTGTACCGTATTTGTTGCTCGCTTGTTACTCTCCGATTTTAGGTCGGAAAGGTCGTGGATACACTGGTACGTCATGGTACGTGGTGGTACGCGATGAAACAGATTTGGTGAAATAAACGGATAAATAAAATGAGTAGTAGAATCGACATTCAGAAAAGATGTAAGTGGTGCAACGCGGTTTTCACAGCTCATAAGACGACCACAGAGTATTGTTCACACCGATGTGCCAACCTTGCCTACAAAGACAGGGTTAGGAAACAGCGTATCGAAAGTCTGCAACACGAATTAGGGAAAAGCATAAGGACACCTCCTAATTTGAATAAGGAGTATCTTACTCCATCAGAAGTAGCCAAGTTATTAAACATTGGGCGTACTTCTATATATCGCTATATCCACAATGGAATAATCAAAGTAATCCGGTTTGAAAGGAAAACGCTTGTTCGCAGAGCTGATATAGAAAATATGACTGACTATCTTTCGAAAGAAAACGAGAAGACATCAACAAAAGAGAAAGCCCCTATCACCGACTTCTACACCACTGCAGAAGTCAAAGAGAAATACCATGTAAACGAGTCATGGATATTTGCGGTAGCCAAGAAGAACAACATCCCTCGCACTTTCAATCGTGGCAAAACTTACTGGAGCAAGAAACATATAGACACTTATTTTGCCAAGAAAGCCCCGAACCCTGACATTATTGAATGGTACAGCACCCAAGAAATGCAGGAGAAATTCGGCATGACTTTATCCGCCATCTACTGTTTCGTTTCCAAGAATGCCATTCCGAAGAAGAAAGAGGGAATCATGGTGTACTATTCCAAGAAACATGTGGATATAGCAAAAGGTATAGCTGCACCCGAAGAACCGCAATATTATACGGTAGCCGAAGCGATGGAGAAGTTCAACCTAACCCGTGACCAACTCTATCATTACGCAAAATATCATAATATCTCAAAGGTCAAGAAAGGCAAATACACGCTTATCTCCAAGCCAGAACTGGATAAGTTGCTTGCAGCACCGAAGATTGAATAAGTTATTTATCGGTGAATGTACCCACTATCGAATCACCATATTCCTTTGCACCAAACAAATGTAAAACTCTAAATATTAAACAGTATGACACACACATGTACAAAAGTAACAGTTCGTCAAAGAGCGATTCGGAATAATCGCATCTCCTTGTATCTGGATTATTATCCGGCAGTTCGTAACCCCGAAACGATGCAGATGAGCCGCAGGGAATATCTCGGTATTTACATCTATGCCCATCCGAAGAACGAAATGGAACGGGAGTTCAACAACGATATGTTGAACAAAGCAGAAGCAATCCGTTGCATCCGGGTACAATCACTCATCAATGAAGAATTTGGTTTCTTGGATAAGACCAAGCAAAAAGCCGATTTCCTCGCCTATTTCAAGAAGATGTGTCGGAACAAAGACCAGAAATGGCAATTCGTCTATCAGCATTTCTACAACTTCGTCAAGGGACAATGTACCTTTGGCGATGTAAATGTAGACTTATGCAAAAAATTCCGTGAATACTTGCTGAATGCCAAGCAACTCAAACATAGCAACCGACCCATATCCCTCAATTCGGCATCCGGCTACTACTCTACTTTCAGAGGATTATTGAAGATTGCCTATCGGGACAAATGGTTTCGTGAGAACATCAATGACTATCTTGATAAGATTGAGCCACAAGATGTGAAGAAAGAGTATCTGACTCTGAACGAAGTGAAGCAACTTGCCGCCACTCCTTGCGACATCCCCGTATTGAAAGCTGCCTCTTTGTTTGCTTGTCTGACAGGCTTACGCATCAGTGATATTCTAAACCTGCAATGGGAAGACTTCACTATCGCCCCCGACCAAGGCTATTGTTTACGTATCAGAACACAGAAAACCCAGACGGAAGCGACACTCCCCATCAGTTACGAAGCCTACGAACTATGCGGCACACCCGGAACAGGCAAGGTTTTCAAGGATTTGAAGCGAAGTATGATTAATTACCCACTGAAAAGCTGGCTCAAAAAGGCAGGAATAACGAAACCGATAACCTTCCACGGATTTCGTCACTCGTATGCCGTCATACAAATATCCTTAGGTACAGATATTTACACAGTATCAAAGATGCTAACGCATAAGAACGTGTCCACAACTCAAATATATGCCGATTTGGTCAATTCCAAGAAGCGAGAAACAGCCAATAAAATATCACTCAAGTAAATTGTAACTATGAAACGAGGAATCATAACCAACAAAGGGCAAGGCATCCATATTTCTGATGGAGAAGTATGGATGACCACTTGGGAACTTGCAGACTTGTTTTATACAACGGCTGGAGCTATCCATGCAGCAATCAAGAGAATCTTGAAAACCAATATTTTGAAGAGCCACGAAGTTTGTAAGTACATCAAATTGGAGAATGGGAACAATACCGATGTGTATAATCTCGATATGGTTGTAGCCTTATCTTATCAAATAGACACCGGACATTCCATAGTATTCAGAGAATGGCTAATAAACAAAGTCGCTCATAATCAAGATTGCAACATCCTTTTATATCTCAACAAGGGTACAAACCATACATTGTATTGCTAATAAGCTATATCTCTATACCCTATTGATTATCTGCATTGTTTCACCCCAAATGATGCAGATAATTTCTGTTTTTAAGATACACAAGTCTATTTACCCAACTATTTTCATTCAAAAACAAGAAATTTGCAATACGCTTATTATTAGGAGTGTAACGTGGTGAAAAGTGATGAAATATATCGTCAAAAGCCCATTAACAAGCAAAACTATGGATTTTCTCAAAAATTAATCCTATATATTTGCACACAAACGATTAATACATCTCACTATGGAACAGAGAAAGATAGAACATATAACATTGCATCTGATTGTTTTTGGTACAATCGCAATCATTGGTGTTTTAGCCCGTCAGACCGTACTTCACTATGGTTGGGACGAGTTCAGCAGCTACCTTATTTTGGTGGTATGCTCCATTGTCATGGGTGCAATCTATCTCAATCTGCAAATTGTATTCAGCCAATTTCTTTCATCTACAATAGAGAAGTGCTTTATGAAATTTGAGTGCTACAGCAATAAGGCTGTGGTAATTGAAACTCCTATAGTACACTCCATGCTTGCCGAAAGTACCATAAATTCAGAATCCATCATTTCTGAACCTGAACCCGAAATTGAAATCGAAACTACATCTGACATAACAGAAGAGGTTTCTAATCCATCGTGTTCCGAACTCAACGAAGACATGGCAGAACTTCCCATCGAAGAATCCAATCAGCCAACAGAATACGAGATATTTCGTGCCAACGCTATGGCTGAAAAGGAACGGGCATCGCAAGAAAAATTAGATAAGGTTCTCTCATATACGAAACAGAACTTGGCTCTCTACCTTAGCGAAACTGATCTCAATCGTCTATGTGGATATATCACGGAATACTTCCTATCCGATTCCTTGCCTAAAGTGGAGCAGATAAAGGTTGACACTCAATTAAGAACCATTGACATCATGCACTTTGGCTGGAATATAGGTAAGGCATTCGGCAAGCCACGCCTACATACTGCCACATTTATCAAGAAAGTATTTGCTCATACCCTCCGTGATTCGGAAATATCCACCATTGAACGCAAAATGTCGCACACAGAATCAGAGTGCAAGATTAAACTGGATAGAAAAATTGCATAGCTGCAATACTATTAGGCATTATCCATTGCATCCCAGTAGTCCATATCCATTTTCATGACTTTAAGGACTTTCTCTGTTTGCAATCCCAAGCCATAGTCATAAATATATTCTGTTAATTGTTGACCATTTATCAAGATAATGGTTGGTGAACCGTTAAGGCTTTCCACATACTCCATTGCACCTTTAGTATAATCAGAGGTAGTAATGAATACTCCTTTCTTGGATGGAGTTCCGGCAACAGCTCCTACAAAACTTTGAACCTCGTGACGCTGAACATTATTATCTAAAGCATATCGCTTTGCCTGTATGGATATATGATTAAATCCTAAAATATCTTCTTTAATAATACCATCTATACCACCGTCATTAGAAAGTTTCGTTACGATACCTGAGTTTTTGACCTCGCCACCATACCCAAGTGCTTGAAGTAAATTCACAACTAACCGTTCAAATTCTTGTGGCTTTTTACTTAAAATAGTTGTCAGAATCTGAGATTGCACATTCTGCTTTATCCTATCATAAGAATCTGCTAATTCTTCTTCCGGTGTACGTTCATCATCATTTCCCAAATGGAAAGAAGTGCTGTTAGCATCTTTATTTTTAGAACTTTTCTTCGGAGTTTTCGCATTCACAGTTACTTTGATGAACTTATTTATTTGTTCCTCCGTACATGAAGAAAGCATAGACAAACCCTTTTCGCTGATTTTATAATCACCTCTTTGAGGTTTTTCTACAAGTCCTGCAATAAAAAGATACGATAAAGCCCACGAAATACGGTCTAAGAATATTTCGCCATTACCAGAGGGATACCAAGCATTCATATCCTCATCGGTCAATCCAAAATGCTTCGCCAAAGGAATGCGCAAATCTTTAGCTCTCATAACAACTCCGGCACTTAATTCTTTCAATGCCTGTATCCGTATTTCTTCAAATTGCGGTATCATAAACGACAAATTTGTTTTATAGCTTCAATAACCACTGGTATTTCATGACACAAAGGTACTTAAATTACTCGTAATCATCACTTATTACCATCAAAAAGTTATTCATCAGTTATATTTTGGTGAATGATTCCACCATTGAAACACCTGTTTCCTTTGCCGTCGAACAATTAAAAACGATTGGCGTATGCAAAAAGAAACAGTAACATTTGATAAACTGCCCGAAGCGGTGGGTTATCTGACCGAACAGGTCATCGAGTTGAAAAAGATGGTAGCGGAACTCCAGCCACAGCCATCTGACAAACATGTGTTGGTAGAAATAGAGGATGCTTGCCGTATCATCCGAAAAGCAAAGCCTACCATCTATACATTGGTACGCAAAGGGCTGCTTCCGGCTTACAAGAAAGGAAAGAAACTCTATTTCTATGAGGACGAACTTCTTGCTTGGATTGAGAACGGGCGTAGAAAGAGTGCAGAACAGACTTACGAGGAGATGCTGGCAAATATGCAAGGCGGTGTCCGTCATAAGTCCAAATCATCCATGAAGTTTTAATGAGTAGAACTATGGATACATCCTCTATTAATCCGGCATCCATCATTGACGAAGCGGTTGATTTAAGTATGCGATTGGCTGGCACTGATTTTCCTGTCAGCATATTCCCGACAAAAATCCAACGCATCATCAGTGAGGTTCACGAATGCCATAACTACCCTACCGACTACATTGCCGCTGCCATCCTTACGGCAATAGCGGTCGGCATAGGTAACACGCATCTTGCCCAAATCAAGCAAGGTTGGATGGAAAGCCCCATCCTGTATATGGCATTGATTGGAAGACCGGGAGCGAACAAAAGTCATCCGCTCAGTTTTGCAATGAAGCCGTTTCTTGATTATGACTACCGACAGAATCAGGAATTTGAAAAGGCTCTTGCCAAGTACGATGAACTGATGAGCATGAGTCGCAAGGAACGTGCGGAAAGTGGTGGAGAGCAATTTCCGCAAGAGCCTATCCGCAAACGCTTCTTGGTTTCGGATGTAACGCCCGAAGGGTTGAGCCTCATTCATGCGCAGAACAAACGTGGGCTATGCTTATGGGCTGATGAATTATCCGCTTGGTTCAAGAATTTCAACCGCTATAACAACGGTTCGGAGGAACAATTTTGGCTATCGGTATTCAGTGCCAAGACCACCATGTCCGACAGAAAGAATGCCAAGAGTTCCATCTTCATCAAGCGTCCATATATATCGGTCATTGGTACTATCCAAAAGAAAATTTTGAATGAGTTGGCTAAAGGTGAACGTTCCAACAATGGATTTATAGACCGCATCCTGTTCGTAATGCCCAACCTGCAACAGAAAGCACGGTGGAATGACAAAGAACTACCAGAAGATATTGAACAAGAATGGAATACCGTCATAGATAAGCTGATACAATCGGAGTGCCATCTCAATGAACATGGAGAGATTGAGCCACAAATCCTCTTTTTCTCAGAGGATGCCAAGAAACGGCTTTACGAGTGGCAGCACCATTTCTCAGAATGGTGCGACCGGGAAACGAACGACACCATCGTAAGTATCTATTGCAAGCTGGAGATATACATCATCCGCTTTTGTCTGATTATCCGACTGGCGCGATGGACTTGCGGTGAGTGCGACAAGACGTGTATCGACCTGCTGACGGTGGAGAGAGCCATTAAACTGACTGAATATTTCAAGGAATCAGCATTAAGCGTACAAAATATTCTGAATGAGAATGCCCTCAACAGCCAGCAACAGGCGATAGTCAATCTGCTGCCTCCGTCCTTTACGACAGCTCAAGCTATACAGGTAGCAGAGCAAAACGGAATGAAGGAACGGACATTTCAACGCTTTCTCAATGACAATATCGGAACACTGTTCCGCAAAGAGAAGCATGGAGAATATTCAAAGATTAACCCGTGACATTTTTGTCGGTTTTGACACTTTCCAAGCGAAAACGACAATAACGACAAAAGTGACACACTAAAAAAGAAACAAACAATGAGTACACATAGATTCATATTAGAACCCTACAAAGGTGTCAGTACCCGGCATACTTGCCCGAACTGCCACCGTAAAAGATGTTTCTCCAAGTACATTGATACAGAGAAACAGATACAGTTTCCTGATTACGTGGGTCGTTGCGACCACGAACAGAAATGTGGTTACCACTTCACGCCCCGTGATTACTTTGAGCGGAATCCGTCTGAGAAGGAAAAGTTGTCCGAAGATACCTTTCGGAACTATACGCCCATTAAAGAAGTCGAGCCGAAAGTCACCTCCTACATTGATTTGGATATAGTCAACCAGTCGTTGCAACGCTATCCCGACAACAAACTGTTTCAATTCTTATCGGCTCAATTCGGAGAGGCAGAGACATTGAAGCTGATGGAGAAATACAAAGTTGGTACTTCCAAACATTGGGATGGCGCAACTGTATTTTGGCAAACGGATTATCAGAACAGAGTCCGTACAGGTAAGATAATGCTTTACAATACAACGACAGGCAGGCGGATAAAAGAACCATACAATCATGTCACGTGGGTACACTCCGTATTACACAAGGGGGATTACAATTTAAAGCAATGTTTCTTCGGTGAGCATCTGCTTCCAAAAGATAAAAAACGTCCTATCGCACTGGTCGAAAGCGAGAAAACGGCAATCATTGCTTCCTACTACCTACCCCAATTTCTATGGATTGCATCGGGTGGAAAGAACGGTTGTTTCAATGCCAACAGCCTATCCGTTCTTGCCGGAAGAAGCGTTGTGTTATTTCCTGATTTGGGAGCGACCGACTATTGGCAAAGCAAAATCGGGTTGATGAAAAGCTATGGAATTGATGTGCAACTGTTCGATTATCTAGAAACCAAAGCAACCGAAAACGAACGGAAGGAGGGTTACGACATAGCCGATTATCTGTTAAAGGTACGCCCCGATGAAGCCATACTCCAGCAGATGATTAATAGGAATCCGAATTTGAAAACACTGATAGAGACATTCGATTTGAAGCTCATCAGCGTACAACGAAGCATCCCTCAACCGAAGGTTTCACCACCTAAAAAACGAGGATTCAGACTTTGAGTAAAGGGAGAGAAATCGAGACTTTTTTACTGTAGCAAGTTAATGTCGGTGTATTACATTTCCCGACC